>Ga0156154_149_pt1 | contig 24973 bp, 26 predicted proteins | sample RifCSPlowO2_02_FD_107807 | JGI IMG/M metagenome (GOLD analysis project Ga0156154, IMG submission 107807) | Candidatus Uhrbacteria bacterium RIFCSPLOWO2_02_FULL_54_37
TTCAATTGTCAACGAACGACAAAAAAACGACGACTCGTGGTCATCGTTTCTGACTGCGCGAAAATAGCCCCTTAAAAACTTTGGTCAGGTTGTTGGCGTATTTCGGCATACCCACGACCGCCGCCTATAGGCATCCTTAATGCAGGTGGTCGTGCATCTGCCGTTTACACCCCTAATCTAATTGATTTCACCGAATTTGTCAATCCCTGAAATTCTGAAATTCCCCGGCGTCCCAGGCGCGGCCAGGGCGGGCAACGCCAGCGCCGCGCCAAACAAGGCCGCGAGCGCAGCCACGCCAAAATACGACCTATCAGTCTTATCCTTATCCGACCTATACGGCATATCCAACCTATCCGTCATATAGGCCGTATGCGGGGAATGTCTGCGCCGACGAGCCATAGGCGCCTTCACTGTTGCGCTTTGTCCTGCGGCGTGGTTTCACGGTCGGTGCGGTTCACATAGAGCGCGAACCCCACCGCCAGGACGGCGAGCGCGGCAAAGAAAATCATGAGCCACAGCATACGCGTAAAAATTATCAATTAACCCCCTTCATGAAGCTGAACGCCGCGAAATACAATGCGCACGCGGCAAACACGCCGACCACAAACGCCATCCAGTCAATCGGGCGCGACAGGAGCTGGCCAAACGACAATCCGCCCGCGGCCACGTTCGCGAGCACGACCAGACCTTTTGCCACCACTTCCCTCTGCCCCTTGCTGTATCTTTTCATACGAACGAAGGCTGCAAAAAGCCTTATCTGCGTTAAACCATACAACACAACCTCCCTCACTGCAATTCATTATCCCCACTATACCACGGAATGGGGAAAATAAAAAGCCGGCCAAAAAAATCATGCCCGCGCATCATCCGTACGACACCCTCACCCTCCCCTCTCCCTTCTTAAGGAGAGGAACGGCGGAGTAAATGCCGCGCGCGCAAAACCGTTCAAAAAGAATTCGCGTTTTTATTTTCCGTGTTTTAAGTTGTCAATGAGCTGCCTATGCTCGTGTTTGACTTTTCAAAATTCGGTGGTATACTCTCGCCTATGCAGACCTATCTCTACCCCATCGTCATCGAACCCTGCGAAGAAGGCGGTTTCTACGCGTCGTGCCCCGTCCTGCAAGGTGCCCATGCCGAAGGCGAGACCTATGCGGAGACGCTTGAGAACCTCGAGAGCATCATGAAGGGAATTCTGGAACTCGAGCGGCAATCGGGAACGCTGGAATCCTTCAAAGCCCGCACCGTCCTGCCCGCATTCCAGACGACCATTCCCATCACGCTGTAACTGTGCCGCATTTTCCCGCGCTTTGCTATCACGACTGCGTGAGACTCGCGCGCGAGCGCGGGTTTGTCTTTTGGCGCGCCGGCAAGGGCAGCCACGAAATCTGGATGCGCTCTTCCGATCGCCGCCGCACGGTGATTCCCCACCACGGCGCGGCGCCGATCAAACGCAAGACCGTCAAAGGGATTCTCGACGACCTGCAGATAGACTACCGCGACCTCATGTGAATGAACGCGAGAGGCGCGTACCATAATCTGCGGCTGATCGCTGCGCGGCGGCTTTTTTATTTTTTCCGCCAAATCCGCATACGCAATTCGTGTACGAACTCAACGAAAAAAATAAACTGAAGTCATGCCCGCGCATCATCGTGGTGTCATCCGCAACCATAACGCGATTTGTGAAAATGGTCAATTGTACTGGTTTATTATATAATGCGTAGGTCTCATCAGGTAATTTATCCCCATGTGACCGCGGAAATACGCGGACACCGTTAATCGCTGAATTTCGCGGACAATATGCCCTCGCCGACTGAAGTATGGCTGGAATACGCTTCTGCCAATCTGGACGCCGCCGACCGGCTCTTGAAAAGTCCTCATCCCAACAGTTGGACGTTTCTTCTTGCGGCGTGGCATTGCCACCAGGCAATTGAGAAGATGCTGAAGCGGATCATGGTCGCGCGGGAGAAAGAAGTGATAAAAATTCACGATCTCGGAAAATTGTATTCGTTGGCAGGCACAACGCTTGAGTCCGAACAGCTCGCATTCGTTGAAAAAATGAACCAGTACTATATGCCCTCGCGTTATCCGGATTTTCTCTACAAACCTTTCCCAAAATTGTCTCTGGAGAATGCCACTTCCATTTTTGATCGGACAACGGATGTCTTCGTATGCCTCAAGAACCAATCGTAACATTAAGGACTGACGTCATTAACCATTTTCTTGGCGCCTTGTCCCGGAAGATAGCGCTTGAAGGAGCATTGCTATTTGGATCATACGCGTACGGGTCTCCCACGAGACACAGTGACGTTGACCTTGTGGTTATTTCATCGGATTTTGAACGAATGGAATTTTGGGACAGGGTTGGCTGGATGATGCAACAGCGGGATGCAAAGTCGAGGGAAGTCGCAATGGATGTTATCGGGTACACTCCTCAAGAATTCTCGGAGGCGGACCGGCACTCGGCGATCATGGCAAAGGCGAAGAAGGACGGCGTGTGGCTGAAAAAGCCCGCCCGCGGCTGACGCCCCCGCTCTTGGTATGTAAGAATGGCATGCTCTACTGGCCTTGCTAACCATGGCCTCGATTGAGTCCCCGAAAATCCGAGAATCCCTCGGATTTTTTTGCATCCATCTAGTGAAAACAAGTTAGGCGGCTCCGCCGCACTCACGCAGTCCAGCACTAAGGCGAGCGAGCGAGCCTTTAGTGCTGTGGCGGATAACGGTGATACCCATAGAAAAGAATTTGGCTATGGTAAGCGAAAAAGATTGAAATTCCGATATGATAAACGCAAAGAAATGCCGTCATGATTTTTCGTATCGTGTTTCAATTGTCAATGAACGATGCCTCCCACTCCGTTTCTTTTCTTCGTCCAATCCCGCCCTACGGGGCTCAACGGAGAAAACAAGCGAGTAAATTTTCGTGTTTAATTTCGTTTGACTTTTCAAGATTGGGTGATATACTTCGGGCGTATGCAAACAACTTTACCTGCAAAATCCATTGATAAGCGCCAAGTCGCCCAATCCATCCGCATCCTTATGGAATATGCTGATATTGGCTGGGAAGAACTCAAAGAGATTTCCCCCTCCTCCGCGCGTACTATGAAAAAAGGCGATATACCCGAAGCATGGAAAAGAGCGCGCGGGATGCTCAAGGGAATGGATATTGACCCGCTCGCCTACCAGCGCGCAATTCGCGCCGAGTGGGATCACCGCCCGTAAGCCCCCGCATGATAATCCTGGATACCAAATATCGTCATTTATTATCTCACTGACGAGGTAGCGGTCACAGAGACGATGAAGCGATGGGCGCGAGAGCGGCAGGAACTCGCCATTTCGACTATTACCGAACTTGAACTTCTCTCCCTTTCCTCGCTCACGCCTGAACGCATTCAAGAAATCGAAGATGTTATTGCTACATTCACTGTCATTCCGCTCGATTCACATATTGCCCGCATCGCGGCTATCCTGCGTCGGCAGTACCGTATCCTCACGCCCGACAGCGCAATCGCTGCCACCGCCATGGCAGTCGACTCCCCGCTCGCGACGCGTGACATCGGCCACTTTGAGAAAATCAAAGAACTGAACCTTGAACGCATTTGATTGCCGCCGCGGACTTTGTCTCCTTGTCGTATGCGCGTGACATACGAGCTTTTTATTTTTGGACGCGTTTCTTTTCTTCGCCGAACCCGCGTTGCAATATTTCACGGACTCAACGAAAAAAAAACAAGCAAGTGAGTTGACTTTTCAAAATTCGGTGGTATACTCTCGCCATATGACCACCCTGACTACCACCGCAACCTATCAAAATGGCGTCCTCCTGCCAAAAGTGAAACCTCACTTTATGCCCCAGGAAGTCGTAGTCGTATATGTAGGCGCCCGCGATAATGAGGAGGAAGAGGAGCTCTCGCCGGCATGGAAGACGATGATTGATGAGGCCGAAGAAGAGGTGCGGCAGGGCAAAGTGATAGGCCCTTTTGATACCGCCGAAGAGCTTATCGCCTCTCTGCGCGCTTCCTCCTGACCACTATGGCCCGCGCCCAGTACACCGAAGGGTTTAAGAGGGACTACGAACGCCTTCCAGAACACTTGAAGGACGCGACCGATAAGCAGATTCGCAACCTCCTCGCCGATCGATCCCATCCGTCGCTTCGTCTCAAGAAAATGAAGAAATTCGAACACATTTGGGAAGCGCGCGTGTCCCATGGATACCGCATCACCTGCATCTTCCGGGATGAAGATATTATCCTGTACCGCGTCGGGCCGCATGACATCGAGCGCCGTCCGCGCTGAAGTCTATTTTCAAATCCTTTCGCGCCTCCGTGTAGCGATTTTTTATTACAGTTTCTTTTCTTCGCCGAATTCGTGTTGCAATATTTTCACGCCCTCAACGAAAAAAATGACGCGCACGCGTCATTATTGTGAAGGCATGGAAACAACGCCCTCAAACCCTGCCTTCAAATTATATCTGTACTCCGGCATACCCGCGATTCACTGATTATGAGCCAATCGCGCGTCTGCCGCTTACGCCATAATCTAATCAAATCTGTCAGATTTGTCAAGCCCCGACAAGAAGCCCCCGACAAGAAGCGCCATCTCCACCAGCCGGTTGGCATAACCCCATTCATTGTCATACCAGGCGAGCACTTTCACAAGATCCCCATCAACTACTTTTGTCAAGGACAAATCAACAATAGACGACTCGGTGCGCCCGACGACGTCCGTGGACACGATCGGCTCTGACGTGGCCGCGAGGATGCCCTGAAGTTCGGGGCGCTTTGCCGCGCGCGTGAATGCGGCATTGACCTGTGCTGCAGTCGTTTTCTTTTTTACGAGGAAGGTGAAGTCCGCAAGCGAGCCTACGAGCACCGGCACTCTCAAGGCCATGCCGTCGAAGATGCCTTTGGTCTCTTTGATGACTTCTCCGAGCGCCGACGCCGCGCCGGTCGTGGTCGGCACGATATTGACGAGCGCGGAGCGCGCGCGCCGGAGATCCGAATGCAGAGGCGGCGGGTTTGAATCTACCAGGTTCTGCTCCGCGGTCACCGCATGCACCGTCGTCATCATCGCCTTCTTGATGCCAAAGCTCTCGCTCATGACCTTGGTCACCGGCGCGATGCAATTGGTGGTGCAGGACGCGTTGGAAATGACTCCCTGCCCTTGATACCCCTTCTCATTCACGCCAAGCAAAAACGTCTGCGTCTCCCCTCCTTTGGTCGGCGCGGAAATCACGACGCGCTTGGCGCCTGCCTTCAAATGCACGAGCGCGGCATCGTCTTTGGTAAACCTGCCGGTGCACTCCAGCACCACATCAACCTTGAGCCGCTTCCACGGAAGGAGCAGAGGATCTTTGTCGCCGTAGATGGGATATTTCTTCTTGTCCACCACGATGGAGCCGATGGGCTTGCCGGCCTGTACGGGCGCACGGCCGTTCGACCCTACCACCGAAATGCCTTTCACCTCATGCGGCCACACGCCATAGGCAGTATCGTATTTCAGCAAGTGCGCCAGGCCCGGGACATTGCCGGGGTTGTTGAGCGCGACCACTTCGATATTCTTCTTGGTCTGCGCAATCTTGAACGCCGCGCGCCCGATACGCCCGAAGCCGTTGATGGCTATTCGCAACATAATAAAAATAATAAATTAATAAACCAGTAAATAAAACTATCCCCTACCCACTACCCACTACCCACTGACTACCGACCCAATCTTTTCTCCCTTCAGCACCCTAAGGACGCGGCCCTTGCCCCACTTCATGACATGGATGGGAATCTGATATTGCCGCGCCTCTCCGAAGGCTTCCAGATCCATGACGCCAAGCTTTTTCTTCAGGGCCTCGCCATAAGAAATGGTTCGGAATTTCTTGGCACCTGGGAAGCGCCGCGGGTCTTTATCGTAGACGCCGTCCACGTGCGTGGTGAGCTTGAAAATCGCATCCGCCTTGACGGCGACCGCGCGCATCACGACCGCGCTGTCCGTGGATTTGAACGGCACGCCCGTACCGCCGACGAACAGCAGCACCGCGCCTGCGCGACGCGCGCGCGCCATGCGCTCGGTGTCTTCCGCAGCGACGAACCTGCCGACTTTAAATGCGCCGAAGAGCTGCGCTTTGACGCCGCGCCGCTCAAGCGCGCGCATGAGCATAATGCCGTTGATCACGGTCGCAACCATGCCGGCCTTGTGCCCGGCAAGCTCGTCGTCGCGGCTCCCCTTGACGATCCGCCCGCGCATGATATTGCCGCCCCCCACTACCACTCCCACGGAAATCTTCTTCTTGGCAAGCCCCGCAATCTCCTCCGCCACGGCGTCCACCGCCCGCGTATCCACGCTGGCGGTGCCGCTCATAAATAATTCTCCCGACAACTTGAGAAGAATCCGAGAATAGCGTAATGACATAAGCAAAATGCGCCTCCTTGCCTTCACTATACCGAGTACCGCGCGTGCATGTCAAAAAAAGAGCTGCCGCGACGGGCGCGGACACGGTGCAAAACGCGCGTGCGCATCATCGCAATGCCATGACGCGGTACTGCAGACGACCGCGCGGCGTGTCTACGTCCACCGTCTCGCCTCTGCGGCGATGGAGGAGTGCCGCACCCAGAGGCGAGGCGTGCGAGATACGGCCGCGGGCAGGATCGGATTCGTAGGAGCCGAGGATCTGGTATTCACATTGTTTCCCCCCGATTTCAACCACCACGGTCGAGCCTATCTGTACCGTGTCTGCAGACGCGGCGACGGCGGTAATCAATTGCGCGCGGTTGAGACGGTCCTTGAGGGACGCGATCCGCCCGTGCATTCTGCGCATGAGATATTTCGCCGCCTGGTATTCGGCATTCTCCGAAAAATCGCCATACGCTCCCGTCCGCTGGACTTCGGCGATAAGATCAGGCAACTCGCGCTCGCACCGCTCCAGCTGTTTACTTAATTTGTCGATTCCCGCCTGCGTCAGATACACCGGCCCTGACTCCGGTCGTCCGTATTTCCTGAATTCCTCTGATTTTCTTTTCGGCACGCGCATGCACTCATCATACCACAGATTCATCGCGGCTCCTTTCGCTTCGCTATTTCTTGCGACACGCCGCGGTAACCAATCCCTTTCTCTGCCAAAAGTACAAAAAGGTGATAAATCAAATCCACGCTTTCCTCAATCAGCCGCTTTTTCGTCTCCTTCCTTGCCGCCTTGATGATCTCGCCCGACTCCTCGGCGATTTTTGCGCATATTCTGTCTATACCCGCCGTGAAGAGCGACGCAGTATACGAGCCTTTGGGCCGCGCATTTTTACGCCCTTGAATAACTTTATACAAATCGGCCATTGCATCCTCCGATTTTGCTACCTCGCCGAAACACGACACACGCCCGGTGTGACACGTCGGCCCGGTCGGATTCACTCGTATCAATAACGTGTCCTTATCACAATCAAACTGGTAACTGATGACTGACAAACTATTGCGGCTTTCTTCTCCTTTCATCCATAACCTCTTCTTCGACCGGCTGTAAAACCATACGCGCTTGGTCGTAATGGTTTTTCGCAATGCTTCGCGATTCATGTACGCCAACATCAACACTTGTCCAGTCGTAGAATCCTGAACAATTGTCGGAAGAAGTCCGTTTATTTTCTTCAAATTCAACTTGAGCTTCCTTGCGCGCATAGTGTCGTGTGCACAAATCCTTAATCCAATCTACCCCCCATATATAACGATCGTTACTAATGAGGGGTTGGTTGTTTATTCACGTAGGGAAATCCGCTCTCCCTTTAAATAAGCTTTTAACGACGATATAACCAGCTCCTGGAAGTGAAACAAGCTTGCCGCGAGCGCCGCATCGGCGCCGGCGCCAAACGCCTCGGCAAAGTGTGCGGGCTCCCCTGCGCCGCTCGACGCAATGACCGGAATGTTCACGGTACGTGAAATCGCTTGTAACAGATTCAAATCATATCCCGCCTTGGTGCCGTCGCGGTCAATTGAGTTCACTAACAATTCGCCCGCACCCAGCGCCTCCATTTGTTTCGCAAACTCTATCGCATCAATGCCGGTCGCCTCCCGCCCGCCTTTGATGTAAATCTCCCATCTATTACCAACCCATGCCCCTCCCCCTAGGGGGGAGGACTGAGGTGGGGGTGTACGATCGGCGAGCACGCGCTTAGGGTCCACCGAAACCACAATACACTGTGATCCAAACGTTTGCGCAGCTTCCTTCACGAATTCAGGATGCTTCACCGCGGCCGAGCCGATGGAGACCTTGTCCGCGCCGCGCTGCAATAACTCCCGAATGTCGTCAATCGTCTTCACTCCCCCGCCCACCGCAAACGGAATATCGACCTCTCGCGCCACCCGCTCAACCAATTGATACATCGTCGCACGATTCTCAATGGTCGCCGTAATATCGAGAAACATAAGCTCGTCAATACCCATATCGCGATAGAGTTTCCCCAGCTCCACCGGATCTCCTGCGTCACGCAACTGGACAAAATGCGTCCCCTTCTTCACGCGCCCGTCAGTAATATCCATGCACGCGATGATGCGTTTGGTTGGCTGTGACGTTATTTTGGGCAACAAATTGAATACCGTTGGTTGAGCAATATGCTTAATCGCTTCCGAAAGATTAAACTTCCCTTCGTAGAGCGCCTTCCCCACAATTACTCCATACGCGCCCATGCCTTGTAATTGTTGAGCCTGCGCCACCGTGGTTACGCCTCCCGCGACAATAACCTTAACGGGGAATTTCAAAACCTCTGCAATCATCTCGAAATTCGGTCCTTGCAGTTCGCCGTCCCGCGCGACATCGGTGTAAATAATGGTCGTCACGCCGAGCGCCTGCAGTTTCTGGATAAATTCAATCACACCGATATCTGCTGTCTCCTGCCATCCCTTCACGGCGACCTTGCCGTCTTTCCCATCCGCTGAAACCATAATCCGTCCTGGTCCATATTCTGCAATCAAACGCGGTATCAGTTCAGGCTTTGCGAGCGCTGAAGTGCCCAGGATCACCCGTGCCACGCCTGCCTCAAGATATTCCCTCACCGTGTCCTCGCTGCGCATGCCTCCTCCCGCCTGAACCGGCACCGAAACACCGCGCACGATTGACAAAACGGTTTCCGTATTTTTCGGCTCGCCCGCCTTTGCGCCATCCAGGTCAATAATATGGAGATATTCCGCGCCCTTATCTATAAATGACTGCGCGGCAGCAAGGGGATCCTTTGCATACACGGTTTTGTCTTTAAATCGTCCCTGCCGCAGGCGCACGCATCTGCCGTCCATTATGTCTATGGCGGGGATGAGCAATAAAGGGTTCCTCTCCCCAAAAAGGGGTCGGCTCGCCGACGGGCGTCCAGTGGACGCCCAGGGGAGGCGAGGTGAGGGTGTCACGTCTTGCGAGGCACGACACCCCCTCTTAATCTCCCCCTTTCTAGGGGGAGAAGGTAAATTGCAAAAATTCTTGAGCATCTGAATGCCTAATGCACCCGACTTTTCAGGATGAAACTGCGTCCCGTAAAAGTTATCTTTTTTCACGATAGCCGCCGCGCGCGTTGAGCCATACGAGTAAGACGCCAGCACATTCTCCCCCTCTGCCGGCGCATAATATGAATTCACGAAATACGCGTACAATGTGTCAGAAATTTCCTCAAACAATTTATCATATTTTATTTGTACAACGGTGTTCCATCCAACGAGCGGCACCTTCAATTCCTTTGAACTTTTAAACTTTCGAACCTTGCCGCTCAAAATTCCCAACCCCTTCGTCTCATCCTCTTCCGTATATTCATACAACAATTGCATGCCCAAACAAATGCCCAAGAACGGCACTCGAATCTGTTTCAATACTTCAACGAGACCCAGCGCGCGCAATTCCCCCATCGCCTGCCCCGCCCGTCCCTGGCCAGGGAAAATGACTTTATCCGCGCGTAAAATCTCCTCCGGCTCGGCAGTGATGACATACGACTCTCCGATCCGTTCAAGCGCATTCGCCACCGAGCGCACGTTTCCTGATTGGTAATCAATAATTGCGATCATAACCGATTTAATCTCCCGTATCCTTTACTCCTACAATAACACCCTTTCTCCATTCATTCGGCTGCAGCACGACCCGCAACGCCTCGCCGAATGCGCGAAATGCCGACTCCCACAAATGATGGGTGTCTTCCGCAGCGCCAATGGTGAGATGAATCGTGCTGCGTGCTCCTTGCGCAAACCCCTCAAAAAATTGTCGCACATCCTGCATTTTTGCATCCTCAACGAGCTCTCTCCCCGCTGCCGATGAATCCGCCACAATAATGAAACAATTGCTCCGCCCTTCAAAACTCATATAACAAGAAGATAACGCCTCATCTATGCACGCGGTACCGCCGCCCGCGCCCTCGACTCCGTCCTGGCGGCGCCGCGCGAGCAATTCATTCACACATGCGCCCATCGCCATACCGACATCTTCCCACACCACGTGCGCGGCAAACGTTTCCGGCAGGACGCACCGAAACTCCGCATCAATGTTCAATCCTGCGCGGCGGCACACGAGCTGAATCATGTGATTGAAAAACGCGATCCCTGTGTTCCACTGACATTGCCGAGGCGTCACGTCCGTACCCTTCCACGATCCGGAAAGGGTGACAACGATGTCGGATTCAGCCGTCTTTCTTTGGATCACCACCTCGCTCGGCGAACTTTTTTGAATGGTATATGACGAATTTTGCATAGAAAAATTATTCATTAATACGTACTCTAAACTCTCATACTAATTAATCAAAACGTATTTGCACTGACCGTTTGTGCGCATCAAGCCCTTCCACGTCAGACAAGGTTTCCACGATCGGTTTGAGCGTCGCCAGCCCTTCTTTTTTCAGCTCCTGATACCCGCTTGCCTTCATGAACATCCTCACACCTATCGGCGAAGCAAACTTCGGCGCGACGCCGGTCGGCAAACAGTGATTGGTTCCGCTCGCATAATCCCCCACTGCCACGGGCGCATGGTCACCTAAAAATATTGACCCTGCATTGCGCAAGCGCGGCAACAATGCGCGTGCGTTCTTCACCTGTACTTCCAAATGTTCTGCGCTGTATTCATTGACAAGGTCAATCATCTCATCCAGAGAATTCACCATAATGATCGCACTATACTGATCAAGCGCTTTCTGAATATATTCCTGCCGCTTCAATAACGGCGCTTGCCGCTCCACTTCCTTCAATGTTGCTTCGGCGACCTCGCGCGAATCAGTCACCACCACACCTGCCGAGTCTCCGCCATGCTCGCAGCGCGCAAGAATATCTGCAGCCAAATATTTTGGATTGGCGCTCGTATCCGCCATGATGAGCGCTTCTGAAGGTCCCGAGAGCATATCAATGCCGACTTTGCCAAACACCTGCAGTTTCGCCGCCTGCACATAAGGATTCCCCGGCCCTGCAATGAGATTGACCGGCTTCACCGTCTCGGTACCGTAGGTCAACGCCGCAATCGCCTGCACGCCACCCATGCGATATATCTCATCTGCGCCCGCGAGATCTGCGGATACGATGATTGCGGGCAATGCTCCCGTCGGCGGGAAGCAAACGACAATTCTCGGCACCCCCGCTACCTTCGCAGGCACGGTCAGAATTTGCGCGACGACCGAGAGCGGGGCTTTGCCCGCCGGCACGTACAAACCCACACTTTCAATCGCATTCAATCGCATGCCGGTCACCACGCCCGGCACAGTCTCGATATTCCAGTCCATCGCCAAATATTCCTTCTCGGCCTCCGCATACGCGCGCGAAATCCTGATCTGCTCTTTCATTATTGCGATCACCTTCGGATCAACGGCCGTATACGCACGAGCAACGTCTTCCTTCGTTACCCTGATGCGCTCAAGAGTAAAATCAGCGTCATCAAACTTTCTGGCGTACTTCACCACTGCTTCATCGCCGTTTTCGCGCACATCTTTGATAATGTCAGCGACATAACCTTGAATCGGCTCCATATCCGCCTGCGCGCGCCTCAAAATGCGCGCTTTGTCTGCGGGAGAAGTTTTATTCCATTGATAGAGGGGGATCATAAAAGTGTATCAAAAATACTCTGTCTCATTATCGACGGACTCTGAATAAGCACGACTTGTGAATTCAAAATTTTCTCAATTTCAATTAAGTTGTTTTCCTCCAATGTCCTCCCCGTCTGCACGATCTCGCAGATGGCGTCCGCAAGCCCCAGGCGCGGCGTGACTTCGACTTTTCCTTGAATCTCGATAATTGATGCGTCAATGCGATGTTTCATCAAAAATTTTTTCAAGGTATTCGGGTAGGAGGTGGCAATGCGCTCGCCTTGCAAATCACTCACGCGCCGAATCGACGATCCATTCGGCACCGCAATGACCACTCTGCACGATCCGAATCCGAGCTTTTTCGCGATCGTGACATCAGCATCCTGTTCATGTTCATGCAGAATGTTTTCACCCACTATCCCGTAGTCTGCCGCGCCAAACTCTATGTATTTCGGGATATCGCCGTTGCGCACGCAGAGAATTTCCACCCTTCCTCCTTCGCAGGGCACGATATATTCGCGCTCATTCTCAAACGCGCACCGCAACCCCATTGACTGTAAAAAGGCAATGCTTCCCTCCCGGAGCCTCCCCTTTTGTTGAATCGCTATTCTAATTGGCTTTTTCATTGTTCTTGTCCCGTTAGAGCTGAAATTTGATTGCATATATCAAAACCTGAATGGAATGATATCGAAACTTTCACGGTGGACTGACAATAGTAGGGTCATTCCGACCGAAGCTCGCATCGCCAAAACGAATGCGAGGCGAGTGGAGGAATCCCTTTCTGCAGGAACGCTCAACAAGAGAGGGATACCTCGACAGGGCTCGGTATGACGTGAGAAACGAGAATCCAAAATATAATAATTCACTCTTACACTTCTTTCCCTGAAAGCTCTAACGGGATGAATAACCATTGAGATAAGAAACCAATTGGTTTTGCGGGATCGACTTTTGTTTTCTCGTTGCCATAATTTTGATTTTCACCTCGCCCTTCGCTAGTTCATCCGACCCGCACATGACCACAAACGGAATGCGTTTTTTATCCGCATACTTCATTTGTTTTTCAAGCTTAGAAGCTTCAAGATACATTTCCGCGCTGATACCGTTTTGCGTGAGCTCATTGAGCATCCCTATGCATCCCGCTTCCGTTTCTTTGCCAAAATTCGCGACCATCACGCGCGTACTGCCTGCCGAATTATTCAACAAACCGCGCTCCTCAAGTGAGAGCATCATGCGCTCAAACCCAAAGGCGACCCCGACGCCCGGAAACGGCTGTTCGCTGAACATGCTGCAGAGGTCGTCAAACCGTCCGCCTGCACACAAGGCGCCTCCCTCTTTCCCTTTCTCAACGACTTCATACACAATCCCCGTGTAATAATCAAGCCCGCGCGCAAGCGAAGGATCAAACTGGAGCATCTCCTCGGGGATCGCATATTCGCGGCACAAGGAGAAGAATTCATTCAGTTCACTCAAATCAAACGCTAAAAACTTCTTCATCGTCTCTTCATTACTTTCCGCCGGTTCAAGTAGTGTCATCAATTCCTCAGAATTCTTTATGCCTTCTTGTCTTAATGCCTCAGTTACTTTTTCCCTCCCCGCCTTGTCGAGTTTATCGATATTCCTGATCACTTCAATTTTCTTCTCTTGCGGCACGCTGAATTTGTCCAATACCGCATCGAGCAGCCGCCGCGAGTTCACGCGGATAACGACATCCGGAAGCCCTACCGCGCAAAACACTTCTGCCGCCACCTTGGCGATTTCCGCATCTGCCATGAGGCTTCGCGTACCGATCACATTGAGCTCGCACTGGTAAAATTCCCTTAAGCGGCCTTTCTGCGGTTTCTCGGCGCGCCACACGCGCTGAATCATGTATTGCTTGAAAGGCAACGACAGCGTGCGCCAGTTTGCCGCTACAAACCGCGCGACCGGCACCGTGAGATCGTACGGCAAGGCAATTCTGCGCCCGCCATTGTCCTCCCATGCATACGTCAGCCGGTCGCCTTCCTCGCCGTATTTGCCTAAAATGGTTTCCGCAGGATTCAATATCGGCGTCTCTATCGCCGCATATCCAAACCGCGCAAACACCTCAATCATTTTCTGCATCACTGAACTCCGCTTCTGCATCTCTTCCGGCCCAAATTCACGCGTACCTTTTAAAATTTGCGGCACTATAATCTGTTTCTTGGCCATATTTTTTGATTAATCTTGATAATTCCTTACGAGGTCATTCCCGATCGAGGTCATGGAATCCAGAAAAAACAAAAACCCGTCGTTTACGGGTTCTGGTGGGTATTGTCTCACTACTACTAACCACTAACAACTATGCACAAACAATCATACCCACCCCTCGATGATGGTGGTTCAAGCGAGACAACATGAATTTACTTGATATTCTCATATTATTATTCTGACTGTATTAACACACTAATACACTTCATTTACTCTGTCAAGCAAGGCTCGCTCGCTCTCCGCAATCCCATAACGCCCCACCCGCGTGCGCACTAAACGATACAGCAACGCGCCGCAGCCTAAACGCGCGCCGAATGCATGCGCAATCGAACGAATATACGTACCCGACGCACAGTGGACGCGGAAAGAAACAATCTGCAATGGTTCGTCCTTGTGAGCTAAAATCTCGCTCCAACGCGCGATGATCCCGTCTTTGCGGAAATCCCCTTCTACTCTTTGGATGCGTTCCGTCACGCTCTGAAGAGCTTCTCCCGCGCCTAATTCTTTCATTCCCTTGCACTGAATTGAAAATATCTCCATTTCCCGTACGGGCAAATTTTCCGGCGTTAATTTCCCTCGCTTCGCCCACCAATACAATGGTTTTCCCTCAACCGTAGGCGACGAATAGGGCGGCAGGGGCAATTCCACCTTCCCCACAAATTTTTTCAATTCATGTTTAATCTCCTGTACGGACAGGTCGCGACCTGTCTCTACCTTTTTCATCATCCCCATCACATCCCACGAATCGCTTGAGAACCCCAGCAACGCTTCGGCCTCATATGCCTTATCCCGCCGGCAATACTTGTCGTAATCCTTGAGCGCCTCTCCCGCCATCACGATGAGCACGCCCTCGGCCATCGGATCAAGCCGTCCGGCGCATGCGATCTTTAACCCTTTCAATTCCGGCCGCCTCTCCCGAAGCGCCCGTATTGCCTGTATGGGTGTCCATCCGGCGGGTTTACACAAATTAATAATTTCTGAAAAAGACACCTTACTGCTCGTTTCCCAACCCTTCTCCGCTTCGACTCTCTTGTTCCGCTCCTTAATCAAATTGAGTTCTTCCTCGATATTCATACTCACCTCTTCAATCGTTTCAACACAAGCGCATAGCCTCCCATCCCTTTCTTCAGCCATCGCGCCACGCGCGTGATCGTGGCGGTTGACAAACCGGTCTGTCGCGCGACCGTACGATACGATACGCCCTTATCAATCAGCTGCGCCGCGCTCCAGCGCCGCCCGAATTCGCGTATCTCTTCGGGGGTGAGCAAGTCGCGGAAAAATCGCGCCGCCTCATCTGCATTTTTCAACAATAACACCGCATGCCGCAATTCCTTCGTTTCTTTATTATTGCTCAAAAATTGAGTCTTCATAGCGGCGTTCAGTCGCGTATCAACGTAGCGAAAAGTCGCTTCCCGCCTCATCGGCGGGTCGCCGAAGAGGCGACTATTCACTCACACACATCTTCTCCTCCCGCATCCAATACTGCAGACCTTTCCTCCACCCAAGCACTTCGACAAAATAACGTAATTCAATCGCCTGCTTGAATATCCACGGCAGAAATCCGCGCCGCACTCTTCCCCGATACACGGCTACCGCAAAACGCCCTCCCAAGGGTATCACGTACGGAAGCTGTGCGCACGAGAAGGATCTCAAAGGCCTTCCCTCCGTCATGCGCGCAATGTTCTCTGCCGCGCATTTCCCTTCCTCGATGGCGACCCTGGCCTGCAGTGGCAGCCCTTTGGGAAATTTATTGGTTTCCAGATACGCTCCGTCGCCGACGGCAAATATATTCTTCTCACCCACCACTTGCAAGCTCTCTTCCACGCCCACCCGCCACTGCGTGCCCGTATATATAGGGAACATATGCTGATAGAGCCGGTTGCCCCGCACGCCGCCGGTCCACACCACAAGATCGGCCTCATGCGTCTGTTGATTATTCAGTCGCACCGTCACACGTCCTCCTTCTCCCCCCTCGACGGCCTGTACCCGCGCACCTTCTGCCAGCTCCACGCCCAGCTGTATGAGCCGCGCGCGCGCCATGCCGCTCGCCTTCTCCCCCAGCTGCGCAAGTACGGGCGTCAATCCCTCAACGAGGACGATCCGCACTGGATATCCCCTGCACTTCGCCACCCACGCAAGCTCGGCCGCGAGTTCCGCGCCGGTAAATCCGCCGCCGCCGATAACCACCATGCCTCCCGTCTTCCGCATACAACGCTCCAATGCGCCACGAAGGCGCATCGCGTCTTTCACCGTCTTCAGAGGATATGCATGCGCGGCAAGTCCCGGAATATCGAAATAATCCATCTCGCATCCCATCGCGAGCACAAGATAGGAATAATGAAGCGGGGCATGATGATCGACCGATACCGTCCGCGCGCGTACATCAACCTTCCGTACATACCCATACACCGTCTTGACGCGGGTTCCTCTCAAAATATCTTCCAACGGCATGCACAGCGCATTCTCCACGGCATGACCCGCTTCGCCCGCCTGGTCAGAGCCCGCGCGAGGCAGGCCATGATCAGCGCATTGCGTCGCATCGATTTCCGAGGCACCCACGTAGAGCGCAGGCGCGAACTCATGGAACGGCCGCGGGGTAATCAGCGTGATGGCCACGTCGGGACGCCGAGCAAACCGCTTCGCGCACGCCCGCACGCACGCCACCCCGCCAAACCCCCCGCCGACGATAACAATGTGTATTTTAGGATAAGTCATTGCACGTCTATACCCCTTCATTGTACCTCAACCCCACGCGCTCTTCCAAAATGTACCCCGCACCGTTATACTTATTCCATGCCACATTCGCAACGATCATCACACCTTCGCATCAATCCCTGGCTTTCCCTCCTTATCCTCCTCGGGATAACAGGCGTCGCGTGGCTGTTCGTGGTCCGCTCTGCAGGCATCTTTCCGTCCGGCAACCGCGCGCCGGACATGCCGGTGCTCACACCGCCCGAGAGATAATCAACGCCTCTTTTTTTGAAAAAATGCGCCCCTCCGGCGCATTTCGTGTATCTACTGACCAACGCTTACTCGCTTTGCTTGACCGCTTCTTCTTCTTTTTTCTCCCAGGAAGCAACATCGGGGTAAAATGTAAATCCCAAATTCACATTCGCAAGAAACACCGCATCCTCTCCCTCCTGCCGGACGTACGAAGAATCAAACGTGGGACCGCCATTGCCGATGACGAATGACCGGCGTTCATCCCCTTGCACTACGGCAACGTAAAGCCCGTCTGCACCCACGCCAAGCCTGTCATGATTCGCGGACGCACGCGCCACCGGGCCGGTGAATGATGCGTTCTTCACTGCCGCAAGCGCGGTGTTTATTTTTTCCGCATCCGCCTCCGCATCTCCTGTCTTCCACGTGTCCCCTTCGCGCGTGAGTACTACCGATTCCTCTCCTTTCGCAATCTCGATCTCGTTCACCAACGCAGGATCAATCCCTTTAAGTACTACAATGGACAATGCCTTCGTTCTCCCCGCAATTTTTCGACCCAACAATCCCTTCACGCCCCACACGGCGGCGAGTGCCGCAACGAGGATTAAAAGAATGAGAAGAGTTTTTTTGCTCATAATACCGTCAAAAAAACAAAAAAAGCAAGGAAACAGATTGACCGGGATTATTGATTTCTTGATTTTTTGATTTATTGGTTCGCTGATCTCCTTCTGCGAAGAAAAAGTCTGATAATCGCAAAAATTCCAACAAATAGCGGCATACCGATTAAATTGAAATACCTCACCCGCGTGCGCGCGCCATCATCAGGAAATTGCAGAGGCGCGGGCAGGCGCGATTTGGTACGGATGCTGATGAGCGCCTCGTCCTGCGTGAGCCAGTCCACTGTATTGAGCCCAAATGCGAGATTGGGCGACCCCTCGCGCGTAAACTGGTCGGTGAGAAAATCCGCATCGCCCACGAGCACGATGCGGCCGCCCTGCACGGACGCGTTTTCCACGCTCCTCGCGCGCATGGCCACGCCCAGGGTTTTCACACCCAAAGAATTTCGGTCAAACTGGAATTGCTGCTGCGGATCAATATTATAGGGCGCAGCAGCCACCGCCCCTCCCTCGGTCGTCGTGAGCACGTCCTCGACTTCGTAGATGCCCTCGGCCGTCCTCTGCACGTCGCTCACCCATGGCGTCACGACAAACGGCAGGTCGCCCGCAATCGGATGCGCCTTGACGACGCTTGCCTTTACCCAAAAAGGATACGGAAGCATGAGCGAAAAAATACCCGACTGCATGCTGATCGTCTCATATGCTTGCACATCCGCGATGAGCTGCGTCGTCACCTTCGCCCCGTATTTCGCGAACAATTCTCCGTTTTGACTCTGCCGAGGCATGGCGGTGAGCGTCTGCGTGTCCGTCTCCACACCGTTTAATACCGCGAGCACGCTCCCGCCACGATCAATAAAGTCAGTCATCGCCTTTTTTGCGGCGTCGCTCAAGTCCTCGGCAGGCCCTGCGAGAACGGCCGCCTTGGCACTTTCGGCAATCACCGGCGTGCCGGTGCTGATGTCAGTGTTCGTCACCGTATAAAATTCTCCCAGCGCGCTGCGGAAATTACCCATCTCGTACGACTGATCGCCAAATCCCGTCAGCATCGCCACCGCGGGTTTCTCTTTCACCGTGAGCTTCTTTACCAACCGCACGATGCGATATTCCAAGTCATCGGTGCGGTCAAGATACCCAATCACTTCATTTCCTCCCGCATAGCTCACCACCAGCCCGAACATCCCGTTCTGCGCCTGGAATGAATCTTCTTTGAGCACATTGAACTGCACCGACTGCACGCCCGATGAGCGCGCTTCCTCCATTTCCGGCTGCCCTTCTTCGAGCAGTACTGACGTAGCCGTCACCTGGCCCTTTCCTGCCGCACGGATGTCTGCCAATAAATCTTCCGCATCGCGTTTCAAGAGCGCTACTTGCGGCGGCAACTCCTGTGTCGCGTACAGTTTTATCGTCACCACATCAGGCACGCTTCCCAATAGAGTTTTTGCCGCAGGCGAGAGCGTATACGCATTGGCTCCCGTAAAATCAATTCGGCCCCGGAGCCTCGCGCCCGCAAGATTCACGCCCACCGCGAGTATCGCCACCAGCGCCACGCCGACTGACATTCTCCGGTACCGCGCGCCGCGCACGGACCACTGCGTCCGCACGAGCAGCCACGCCGCGACCGTGACCGCTGCGCCGGTGAGCGTCAAGAAATAGAGCGCATCGCGCAGATCCAAAACCCCGCGCGTGACATTCTGAAAATGCCCTGCGAGCGACAGGTTTTCGGCGACAAAACGCGCGCCTGCGGGCAACGACACGGTCACCACCTCGTAGCCGATGATAAACAGCAGAAAATTGAGCCCGATGCCGATGAGAAACGAGGTAACCTGGTGCTTGGTGGCGGCGGACGCCGCAATCCCCAGCGCCGTCATCGCAAGCGCGAGCAGCAGCGCGCCGATATATTCCGCCGCGACTATCCCCCAATCAAAATCACCATACTGCGCGAGCGTCAAGGGTATGGGCAGCGTGAGCACCAGGAATATGCCGAAAAATTTCCATCCTGCCATGAGTTTCCCCGCCAGATACGTCCAGGGACTCACCGGGCGCGCCAGCGTGGTTTCCAGCACGCCGCTCTTGCGGTCTTCGGCCACCAGGCGCATAGTGACCGCAGGCACGAGGAACATCAAGAGCCAAGGGAGCAGTTGAAAACTGGCACGCAATGAGGCGACGGGATTCACCGCCAACGAACGGAAAAAGAAAAACGCGTTACACGCCAGCGCGGCCATCACCAGCAGATAGCCGGTGGGATGATCGAACCACGCGCGGAGCTCTCGTTTTATGATTGCTATCACTTGTCGTACTTCACTCATAATACTGATTTCTCAAGGTAAACTCATTCGTAATTTCCAATTCTCAATTTTCAATCAATGTTACAATGTTTCAATTTTCAAACATTTGATAATTGGTTCATTGGAAATTATTTGAAAATTGGAAATTGAGCATTGAAAATTCTGTAACTACTCAGGTTGTTTTGAATGAAAATCGCTTATTTAAGCCAATTTCCAAATTTTAACATCAATTATGCTTGAAATTTCGTGGCTTAAACATTGGTCTTTTCAGCGTGCTGAGTAGTTACAAAATTCTCAACTCTCGACTGTCAGCTGTCTAAATACATCCTCCAAACTTCTCCCCCCTTCGTGCAATTCAACTAAAATCCAATTCCGCAGCACCGCGAGCTTGAATATCTCCGGCCGGACATCCGCATCGGCCATCGTTTCCAGCTCAAACCGATTCCGCCCATCTTGTACGGGTCGCACATGTGCGACCCGTACCACCCCCTCAATCTTCTCCAGTCCTTCCTTCGCCCCGTTCCCTATCACTTCAACGGTAACTTGTTTCTTCCCTGTCGCGCGCTTCTCCAGCTCCTCCACCGTCCCGTCCGCGACCAATCTCCCTTCGCGAATGACCATGACGCGTGAACAGGTGGAGGCAACCTCGGTGAGCACATGGGTAGACAGAAGTACCGTCCGTTTTTTTCCCAACGAGGTGATCAGATCCCGTATCTCGTGCCGCTGGTTGGGATCAAGCCCTTCGGTGGGCTCGTCAAAAATCAAAAGCTCCGGCTCGGTCACGATCGCCTGCGCCAATCCCACCCTCTGCCGGTAACCTTTGGACAAGTCTCCCACCGGCCTATTTACCATTGCCGTAAGCCCTGTACGTTCCGCGGCTGACAAAACCGCCTCTTTCACTTTTTTACCCGTCAGCCCATGCAAGGTCGCCGTAAATGCAATCGCTTCGCGCACCAGCAGATCTTCCGCCAGCGGATTATTCTCTGGTAGATACCCAAGCCTGCGTTTGAGTGCCATCGGCTCCTCAAGCACATCCGCACCGTTAAATTCTATCCGTCCGCTGTCAGGTTCGAGAATGCCCGCAATCATGCGCATGGTGGTGGTCTTCCCTGCGCCGTTGGGGCCTAAAAATCCCACCACCTCGCCCGGGGAAATGGAGAACGAAAGGCCGTCCACCGCCTTCACGCTCCCAAATGATTTAGAAATATTTTCCAGCCTTAACATATTTCAGTTGCCATGGTGAGCAATGTCATTCTGTGCCGAGTCGATGAGACTGTCGAACCATATCATCCCGCGAACGCGGGAATCCAGAAACAAGCAAAATCAAAACTATTCCTTTTAATTGCCTATTATACCACTCCAACGCATTTCGTGTGTGGATAATTAACTCAAGCGTACGCGCTTCAACCTTAATGCATTGACAACGACCGAAACGGACGAGAGTGCCATTGCCCCAGCCGAAAACGCGGGGCTTAAGAACCCAAGCGCCGCGACGGGAATAAGCACTGTGTTGTAGACAAATGCCCAACCGAGATTTTGCTTGATATTGCGCAAAGTCGCCCGCGAGAGACGTATGGATTCCACCGCCTTCTCCAAATCCCCCTTCACCAGCACGACATCACCCGCCTCCATCGCGATATCGGTTCCCGTCCCCATCGCAATCCCCACATCCGCCTGCGCAAGCGCGGGAGAGTCATTGATGCCGTCCCCCACCATGGCCACCACTTCGCCCGATCGTTGTAATTCCTCCACTGCCTTCACCTTGTCCTCCGGCATTACTTCCGCGCGGACATCTTCAATCCCCACACGCGCGGCAATCTCCCGCGCCACGGTCGCATTGTCCCCGGTGAGCATGACGGTCTTCACGCCTTCTTTCTTGAGCAGGGCAACCGCGTGAGCAGACGATGCTTTCAATCCGTCCTGCACAGCGAAAAATCCCATCAGTACCGCATCGCGCGCAAATCCGATTACCGTAAACCCGCGTGCCGCAGACGCCTCCGGCTTTCCATTTGAATCCTGGACCTGCTGCTCACGGAGAAATCTCATGCTCCCCACTCTATATACCGCGCCGTCAAACGTTCCTTCCATGCCCCTGCCAGCCACTGCGCGCGCACCATTCACGGCAACAGTTGCGACCGCCTTCTTCTCACGCTGTATCCAGTCAACAATGCTTTTCGCAAGCGGATGCTCTGACTGCGCCTCCAAACTAAACGCAATAGGCAGATAACGCTCCGCGTCTTCACTCATCGCTACCCATTCCTGCACTTCTGGATTACCTTTCGTTATCGTACCGGTTTTATCAAACGCAATCGCAGTTATTTTGTGCATCTTCTCGAGCACTTCAGCCTTTTTAATGAGTATGCCGAGTGACGCGCCTCGTCCCGAACCCACCACGATGGATATGGGCGTGGCTAACCCCAGTGCGCACGGGCAGGCAATGATAAGCACCGCAACGGTGTTGATAAGCGCACGGCTGAAATCGCCCGACGCCCCCCACCATCCGAACAATGTTGCCGCCGCGACGACCAAAACGCCCCAGACAAAATAGCTCGCTATGGTGTCTACAAGTTTCTGAATCGGCGCTTTGGACATCTGTGCTTGCTCAACGAGTTTTACAATATGGGCGAGCATAGTATCCGCGCCCACCTTTTCCGCGCGCATAGTAAATGCCGAGACGCTGTTCACCGTCGCGCCAATTACCTTATCCCCCTCTCTTTTATCTACCGGGATGCTCTCGCCCGTTACCATCGACTCATCAATCGTCGCAGTTCCGTTCACGATCACTCCATCTGTGGAAATCTTTTCGCCTGGTTTTACCAAAAGAAAATCGCCAATCCGCACTTGCTCAACCGGCACATCTTCAAACTCATCCACCTGTTCCCTGTTCCCTGTTCCCTGTTCCCTGACTTTCCGGTGCGCCACCTTCGCCGACAACTGCAGCAACTTCTTGATCGCCTCGCCTGCCTTGCCCTTGGCTCTGGCTTCCAGCCACCGTCCCAACAATATAAACGTAATAATGATACCTACATCCATGAAGTACTCAGACCCCCCCATCCCCCCCTTACTAAGGGGGGGATAGAGGAGGGGTAGCGTGGTGTAGGTTGAATACAGAAACGCCGCGCTGACTCCCAACGCCACCAGCGTATCCATATCAGGGCGCAGGCGGAAGAGATTGGGATATCCAATCCTGAAAAACTCTCTGCCGGCATAGAGCACTCCGAGCGCAAGCAAAAGCATAATCACCCGATGGCGCTCCACCTCAATGACAAATGTCAGCAAGAGGATGGGGATGGTAAACGCCGCCGCGATCAGCACTCTCTGCATCCGCTCCTTCACCGCCTTCCCTCCTTCAGAGCGCGCATGGGCGGCATGGTCGTCCAAGTTCCTCTCCCTAGCAAGGGAGAGGCTGGGTGAGGGCGTGTGATGAGCATGCGCATGTTCCGAAACTTGGTCATTTGAAGTTTGGGGTTTATTTTGAAATTGGTCATTGGAAATTGGGATTTCTTCCGCAGCAGACGCTCTGTATCCCGTTTTTGCTATACACTCAATCATAGCTCCAACTCCTATCTTCCCCTCCTCAAATTCCACCTGCCCGCGCTCCAAAACCAAATTCACCGACGCATCTTTCACGCCCGGCAATTTCTTCAACTCACGCTCAATCCGCGCCACGCAGCTGGCGCAGTGCATTCCATCGATTTTGAATATCGTAGTGGCCATAAACTTTAATCAACGCGCGATTTCTTGATTTCTTGTTTCCTTGACTAAAGGCAATTCGCCACCGTCGGATCACACGCCGTTTTCTGCTCTGTATTCACTGTCCCCTGATCACTGTTCCCTGATCCCTGATCAACTACCACAAATTTCGCTCCGGGCGTGGTCATGCCCATGGAACAGCTGAAAGGGATTTCTCCTACTTGCGTGGGGGTGAACCGGATCGTCTTCACTCCCTTGGTGAGATATTCTGTAATTTTCAGCTTCGGTGCAATAATCACCTGCGCGCACCCTTGAGCCCCTGACCCGTCAATGCGCCATTCTACCGGCATTCCCTTTTGTACCGTAAATCGGTATGGATAATACTCAAGCCCTGACACCTTCATGTTCACTACCTGTACGCCGTTCACCATTTCCACATTCGGGTCTTTCGTAACCTCTTGCGTATCAGGCCGTAAAAACCATGAGGCAACATCGATTTTCGTCCCTGACAACGCCAGTCCGCTCTTGATATTGAATAATCCCAAAAGAATAACGACGACGCCCGCTGCCTTCATGAAATACCGCTGGAACGATCCTTTTGCATAGCTTGAAAGCGCACTCAATGACATCAACGCGGGCAGCGTGCCGAGAGAGAAGAACAACATCGTCAATCCCCCGCGCAGCGCATCGCCGGAGCTTAACACATACAGTTGCAACGCCTGTGTAAATCCGCACGGAAGAAAGAAAGTAAGTGCGCCCAGAACAAACGGCGCTGTCTTGCTGTCGTGGCCGGATAAATCATGAATTTTATGCGCAAGCCTTTTGGGCATCCGCGGTTGAAATCTTTTTAAACGCGGAAACACGTGCAGTAACTGAAATCCGAGAATAATCATGACGAGGCTCGCCGCTACCATCACCGCGCCATTGACGCCGGGAGAAAGCGTAAGGAAGGAACCCATTGCTCCCACCAACGCCCCGAGCACCGTATAGCCCACGACCCGCCCAATATTGAAATAAAGGGTTGGCTTGAACTTCTGGAATCCTGTGAGATCAGGATGCCGTTCGTTATATTTCGCCGCGACCGCAAGCAAAAGCCCTCCCGTCACCGCCAAACACGACGACACTGCGGCCACCAGCCCGATGAGAAACACAAACCCATACGACATCTGGCTGTCCAAACCCAACCCCTGCGGAATCAAATTAAACTGCTTCAAAAT
>Ga0156154_164_pt1 | contig 20981 bp, 14 predicted proteins | sample RifCSPlowO2_02_FD_107807 | JGI IMG/M metagenome (GOLD analysis project Ga0156154, IMG submission 107807) | Candidatus Uhrbacteria bacterium RIFCSPLOWO2_02_FULL_54_37
GTTCACTTACCCCGCGAAAAATTATTGCGCGGCCTTCTCGCCGCGCTGCGCTTCCACGTAGCCCTTCAGCACCGCATTGATATGCGTCTGATAGCCCTTGCCCTGGGTTTTAAACCATGACACCACGTCGCGGTCGAGTCTTAAAGAGACGGGCGTTTTGGATTGAGGGAATACCACGCGCGCACGCTGAAACCACTCTTCGTCTACTTCGGGAATATCAGAAAAGTCTATTGCTTCATCGCGTATGTTACGCAGTTTTTTGATTGGTGTGCTATGTGACATATCGCGGGAATATCATGTCCCTTCCAAAATGTGCGGAGCCTGGCGTATGAATGCTTCCGCCGGCATCACATGGATATTGCCTTCCCACATCTCCCTATCCCCTCCATGCACCAGATACGCGCGCGTCTGCGGATATTCGTCCAGAAATGAAGTCAGCCCCTGCAGGGATTCCTGATTGACGCGGGCGCTGCGTTTCACCTCGATTGCGACGATGCCTCGTTCCCCATAGAGCACGATGTCTACTTCGCGTCCGCTGGCGGTGCGCCAATAGTAGAGCCGGTACCCGTAGCCGCCATAGTCGTTCACCGCCTTGATCTCTTGCCTGACCGCGGTCTCCAAAGCGGCTCCGTCAATGTCTTCCGGCGTATCGAGCGGGCCGCGCGGGCGCACCGCGCGGTAGACGCCTGCGTCAAAAAAATAGAATTTGGGATGCTGTATAGTGCGCCGTTTCGCCTTTTTCTGGAATACCGGCACCCGTTCGGCTATCAGGAGATCCTCAAGGATGGAGAAATAATTTTCAACCACTTTCCTCTCAACCGCGCTCTCCCGCGCTACGCTTGATACATTCAAAAGCTGCGCTTGAGAAAAACTCGCGACCTCGAGGAAACGGGTGAATGCCGCCAGGTTGCGCGTCAGCCCCTCTTGCTGGACTTCTTCACGCAAATACGTCGTCACATACGAGGCAAGATACTTTTCTTTGTCCGTTTCTTGAAATATGGCAGGCAGATGCCCGAAACGAAGCGCGTGGCCGAGGTCGAAATCGTTCTCGAGCTCTTGCGCGGTGAGCGGATACATAAACAGGGTATGCGCGCGCCCCGCAAGAAGATTGACATCCTTGCCCCTTAACTTTCTCGCGCTCGATCCGGTGAGCGCGAATGTGAGCTTACGCGACTCGATCAGCCGATGGACTTCGTGCAGGAGCGCAGGTACGCGCTGCACCTCGTCGAGCACTACCGGCTCCCGCCACTGATCAGGGATCATGCGCGCAAGCCTTGAGGGGTTCGCCAACAAATCGTTATAGACCTCGGAATCCAGTAAATCAAAGAAAAGTGCTCTGGGAAATTGGCTTTTAAGCCAGGTAGTTTTCCCGGTACCCCTTGGGCCAAATAAGAAAAAGCTCTTGCGAGGTAGCGGTTTAAGTAATCTGGTATACATAACTCCATTTTACATACAAAAATGGAATTAGTCAAACCTGCCCTACTGCACCACCCTGAATACTTCCTCCAGTGTGGTGATGCCCGCCATCGCCTTGAGGATACCGTCCTGGAGCATGGTGATCATGCCCTGTTTCTGGGCGATGTCGCGGATTTGGTACTCGGAAATCGCGCCGGAGAGAATGATGCGCTCGATGTCCGGATTCATGGTCAAAAGCTCGTAAATGCCCACCCTGCCTTTGTAGCCGATCTCCTGGCACGCTTCACACCCTTTCGCAGTCACAAACGATGGCTTGGCAATGTCCACTCCCGCGTCTTTGGCTGCCGGTGGAGGAAGCGACGCAAGCGCATTCTTGACCTGTTCTGCGTACTCCGGCGACAGGAGGGTCGGCTGTTTACAGGACGTGCATACCAGGCGCACCAGGCGCTGCGCCAGGACGTCGTTTAACGCGGGTGCGAGCAGATAGGGCTTGGCGCCCATGGAAAGAAAGCGCGGAATGGCGCCTGCCGCGTCGTTGGTATGCAGCGTGGAGAAGACCAGGTGTCCGGTCAGCGCGGATTGCAATGCGATGTCGGCGGTCTCCAAGTCGCGAATTTCGCCGATAAGAATGACGTCAGGATCCTGCCGGACGATGGAGCGCAAACCCGTGGCAAAGGTGTAATTGTGCGCGGGGTCCACCTGGCTTTGGTTGATACCCTCGATCTGGTATTCGATCGGGTCTTCGATGGTAATAATCTTGGTATCGGCGGTATTGAGCGTCTTGAGGATGGCATACAGCGTGGTGGTTTTTCCCGAACCGGTCGGGCCGCAGACGACCATCATGCCGTTCGGGCGGGCGATGGCGCGCTTCAGGGCAGCTTCCAGTGCCGCGCCTAACCCTAAATCGTCAAATGAAAGCTGTACTGCATTGCCGCGCAAGAGCCGCATCACCACGCTCTCGCCATGCGCGGTGGGCAGGCAGGACACGCGCACGTCCACGCGCTCGCCGGAAAGATGCAGCACCACATGGCCGTCCTGGGGGCGGTCTTCGACGTTAATTTTCAAATTTGAGAGCAGTTTCAGCCGCGTGATCAGTGCGCGGTACCGTTCGCGGTCGATCGAGGCGACCGTGTGCAGGATGCCGTCAATGCGAAAACGCACCGTGACCTGCTGCTCTTCCGCCTCGATATGCACATCGGACGCGTCCGCGACGATGGAGGCGGCCATCAATAAGACCACCAGATCGGTGAGCGATACTTCGGAAAATTTTGCGGTCAAGTCGGTGACGCGCGTGAGCGATGCGCTGAATTTTCGCAGCGTTTCCTCCGGAATCTCCACCCCGTGCGGAGGGATGTATACTTTGGGCACGGCTTTGTAGCGATCCAGCGCGTACCCCATGCTGTGCGGGCTCGTGAGCGCGACTGAAACCTGGGTCTTGTGCGCATGCCCCAGATCGGCGATCAGCGCGAGGAAGTTCGGATTATGAGGGTCAGTGGTGGCGAGCTTGATTTCCTTGTGCGCCGTAAAGGAATAGCAGATCGCCTGTGCCGTTTTTGCCGTCTCTTCGGGAATCAGCGCCAGCGCATCCGGCGCCACGGAGAATCCGTAGAGGCTGACATACGGCAGCCCCAGCCGGTACGCCTGGTCCTGCGTTTCCCGCTCCCGCTCCCGTACCCCGATATCTTTTAGTTTTTCATCGAGCGTGTGCGTATGGCTGCTCACGGCGCTGGCGGATGCAATGGCGGATGTGTCGGTCTTGACCATGGGGGAACGAGATAGGGCGGTGTCCTGCGCCGCATGCCCGCATTACCGGCGGGCGCGCAGGGCGAAGAAACGCACGAGTTTCGCCAAGGGAGGGCTTTCCCGCATGCGTACGAAAAGCAGCACCCAGACGGCCTGCTGGAAGGTCGCGAGCACCGCACCCACCCAGAGCAGGGCGAAGAGGAACAGGACGAGCGCGAGTCCGACCACGATGCTCAATACCGCCGGGGCTCCCGTCACGAAGCTCAACAGCAGGAGAGGCCCGAAGATGAGCGCGAGTCCGACGGCCGCCGCCGCAAGCGCTACGATCGCCGCCAGCGTGGTTCCCGCGGTCAGGAGGATGACCGTCTCTAAGAGCACGAGCCAGTGGGCGCGGAAGAGTTCCCATGCGCACCCCCACGCCGCGCGGAGCGTCTGCTGTTCGACCACGACCGCGGCCAGGCTTAGGCGGAAGAGCAGCGCGATGGCGAGTCCCGCCGGAATGAGACAGAGGAATGCGACGATGAGAAACGCGGTAAACCAGAGGGAAGAGCCGAACGCCAAAAACAGCAGGAAAGGAGGCAGGGCGAACAGCGCCCACGCCAGGTGCGCGCCGAGATGAAAACCCGCGGTGATGACGGCCACCTTGCCCCACAGTTTTTTCCCGTGCGCGATGCCCTCGGCAAGGCTCATGTCCGCGCGGCGGCGTGCGCGTTCAATGCCCCCTACCAAGGCGCCTTCGGCCACCACCGCAAACCAGAGGAGGAAGAGCACCAGCGCGATGAGGGCAGCGAGCGCCGCATACCATCCCGCGGGCCATCCCGCAAGCGCCGCGAGCGAACGCGGGACGAACGAGAATCCTTCGGCGCGCACAGTATCCGCCCACGTGCCCAAGGATTGCAGGCGGTTGAGATTGCGCACGAGCATGTTCAATTCCCCGCCGCTGACGATCACGGCGGTAAACAGCCCGAAGACCCAGAGGTGTTTCTCCTGCCACGTAATCGACCACGCTCTGCGCAGGAGTGGACGATAAACGGAAGACATAGGCTTAAAAAATTCTAAATTCTAAATCCGAAATTCTAAACAAGCTCAAAATTCAAATGTTTGGAAAATTCGAATTTTGGATTTTGGATTTGTTTAGGATTTTAGAGCTTCGTGCTTAGGATTTCTCAAACTTTCACCTTCACCGTGGCCGGCCGGGGCCCCACAATCGCCTCAAACGCCTCGCGTTCCAGCGTCTCGTCTTTGAGAAGCGCCTGCACGATCGCGTCGATTTTCTCCTTGCCTTTCTTGACGATGGCGCACGCCTGCTCCGCCGCCTGCGTGATGAAGCGCGACACTTCTTTGTCGATCTGTTCGGCGATTTTTTCCGAATAGTCGCGCTGTTCGGTGATCTCGCGGCCGAGGAAGATGAGCTCCTCGTGTTCTCCAAACGTGCGGGGACCAAGCGCCTCGCTCATGCCGTACTCCATGACCAATTGGCGGGCGAGCTTGGTGGCGCGCTTGAGATCGGACGTGGCGCCCGTGGTCACCTCGCCGAATACTTCCTTCTCGACGACAAATCCCGCGAGCAGCACGGCGAGCTCGGCGATGAACTGCGAGTAGGATCGCAAATGGCGGTCTTCGTCCGGCAGTTTCAAAGTATAGCCGCCTGCGGATCCGCGTGAAATAATAGATACTTTGTGCACATGATCTGAATGCGGCAGGGTGTGCGCGACCAGCGCGTGTCCCGCTTCGTGGTACGCGGTAATGCGTTTCTCGTCGTCCGAGAGCATGTGGCTCTTGCGCTCCGGCCCGAGCATTACTTTTTCGGTGGATTCAAAGATTTCCTGCAGGCCTACTTTTTTCTTGTTGCGGCGAGCGGAGAGGATAGCCGCTTCGTTCAGGAGATTGGCGAGGTCTGCGCCTGAAAAACCCGGCGTGCGCGTGGCGACTTTTTTCAAATCCACGTCGGGGGCCAAGGGCTTCCCCTTCGCGTGAATCTGGAGGATTTCCTGCCGGTCGCGAATGTCAGGAAGATCAATCATGACGCGGCGGTCAAAGCGCCCCGGCCGCAGGAGCGCCGAATCGAGCACGTCTGGCCTATTGGTCGCCGCCACCACCACCACGCCCGCATTCGGTTCAAACCCGTCCATCTCCACGAGTATCTGATTGAGCGTTTGTTCGCGCTCGTCGTGGCTGCCTCCCAAGCCCGCTCCCCGCTGCCGTCCGACGGCATCGAGTTCGTCCACGAAGAGGATGCAGGGCGCGCTCTTTTTCGCTTTGCGGAAGAGATCGCGCACGCGCGACGCGCCTACGCCCACGAACATCTCGACAAATTCTGACCCGGAAATATGGAAAAACGGCACGCTCGCCTCGCCCGCAATCGCGCGGGCAAGCAGCGTCTTCCCCACGCCGGGCGCGCCCACCAAGAGCACTCCTTTGGGGATTTTTGCGCCCAGTTCGGTGAATTTTTTTGGCGTCCGCAGGAATTCCACCACCTCCTGCAACTCCTGCTTCGCTTCGCGCGCGCCCGCTACGTCCTTGAACGTGATCTGCTCTTTCTTCTCGCCCGCCTTCATTTCCCGCGCCCGCGACTCGCCGAAGGAGAGCGCCCGCTGGTTGGCGCCTTGCACCTGGCGCATCATAAACCAGATGAAGAGGGAAATGAGGAGGAAAGGAATCAGGAAGGGAACGATGGCGGACAGCCACGCGAGCGCGCCTCCCTGGTCTTTCACTTCCACGGGAAGGGCGCGGAGCGTTTCAGGGGTCACGCCGTAGTTTTGCATGAGTTCCGTGAACGACTCGGTCGGCTCCTTTTTGGCGTTCACCGTCTCTTCGCTCTTCAGCGTCACCACCAGCGTATCTCCTTCCACGCGGATGTGCGTGACCTCGCCTTTTTCGATATATTGCACCACCTCGCCTATTCCCACGGTGGTGGTTTTGGTAAACGGAGACGTAACGCTCGAGAGCAACGCCGCCACGAGCAAAAATACGCCGAGCAGGATGAGAAAATTTCTGACAAGTTGCCGCATACCCGCCTAAGTTTTGCTGATAAGTACCGTCATACTCTTAACGTGAGGTAGTGATTCGATTTGTTGTCCTGCCGAGAGGATATCCCGTAAATTTTGGCGGGCATACTGACACACACAGTATACCCGTCAGGCGCGCAGGAGACAATGCGCTCTCGTTTAGGCGGCGGGAGAAGAGGCCTCGGAGGCCTCTTGCGTTGTTGCGGGCGCGGCGACAGCGACAGAAGCCGCCGGGGTGTCCGATGCCGCGGCCGTCGGGCGGAGCGAAAGCCCCAGCCGATGGCTGCTCGCGTCCACGTTGGTAATTCTGAATTCGTATTCTTCCCCCACTTTGACCGCGTCCAGGGGGTTGGTCATGAGCTGGACCGCGAGCTCGGAGATGTGCGCGAGCCCGTGGATAGATTTGCCCACTTCCACGAACGCGCCGTAATGATTCACCTTCACCACCTTGCCGCGCACTTTATCGCCCGCCTTAAATCGCTCCGCCACGGTTTTCCAAGGATCCTCTTCCAGGCGCTTCAGGGACAGCGATACCCGCCCGCCTTCAACGCCGATGATCATCGCCTTGACCGGCATGCCGAGCGACAGCATGTCTTTGGGATGATCCACGCGGTGCCATGCGATTTCCGAAATATGTATGAGCCCTTCAATCAATTCGGGCTCTCCCGCGCCTGCGCCGCCTGCCGCCGGCACCGTGAATTCCACAAATGCGCCGAAATCCACCACGCTCGTGACTTTCCCTTCCACCACGGCGCCGGCTTTCAGCTCTTCCAGCGAAGCAATGCGCTCAGTCAAAGCCGCCGCCTTCTCGGAGACGATGAGCTTTTCCTCCAGAGGCTTGACGTCGATCACCTTCACCTTGAATTGTTGTCCCGTATAGGTCCGCAGCCGTTCGAGTATCTTCTGCTTGTTGCCTCCTTCTACGCGCGGGTAATGCTCGTAGGTCAACTGCGAGACCGGCAAAAATCCGCCGACGCGGCCTACCATCACGATGAGGCCTCCTTTGTTGGCGTCCATCACGCGCACCTCCACCACTTCGCCGCTCTTGCGCAGCTCCTCGAGCCGTCCCCACGCTTTGCGGTGGCCTGCCGAGCGGAACGAGAGCTCCATCATGCCGCGTTCATTTTCCAGCTCCAACACCGTCGCCTGCACGTCGTCGCCGACCTGCAGGTGGGAAAATTCTCCCGATTCGTCGGTGAGCTCTTTGCCGCGCACCACACCGGTCGTAAACCCGTCGAGGTCGAGAATGACTTCTCCTTTTGCGACCGCAATGACGCGGGCGTTCACGATTTCTCCCGTTTTGGGGATCGGCGCCGCGCCGTCTGCATTCAGGAGTTCGTCCATGACGGTCGGTTTGTCGGTTTTTGCTTTGACGGTCGGTTTAACAGACACAAAAAAATTGACGTTAATCCCGATCTATAGCGGGACTCGGAAACGCCCTGATGTTTAAAAATATACGGCATTCCGACGTTGATAAATGCGTGTGCAGTATAAAGCATATTTCACCATTTGGCAACGCCTTTTATGATTGGCGTGCCCCATCAAATCATGGTACAATAACAACGCGTGTGAAGCCCCCATGTACCTTGTAGACCCCCTTATTTCCGCTCTTTTTCAGTACCCAAGCATGGGTCGCTTTTTATTAAAAAATTGAAGCCTTCAAACGCCCTTCATTAATATACTGGTATGGTCATTTCCTGGCTCGGCGCCGCATCGGTGCGCATTATTACCAGCCCCTTACAAGAGGAGCTCGTGATTATTACTGATCCTTGCGATCCGAAGGCGCTTGGACTCAAACGCGGCAAGCTTTCGGCGGACGTGGTGACCGTGTCCGCTCCTCATCATCCGCTCCATAATGCCGTGGATGAAGTGCGCGGCAAGGGCGACGCGTCTCCGTTCGTCATCTCCACCCCCGGCGAGTGCGAGCTCAAGGGCGCCATGATGTACGGCATTCCCGCCCGCAGCGGCAAGGGAGACCGCGCAAATCCCTGCACGCTCTTTCTCTTTGAATCCGAAGGCATCAATCTCCTGCATCTGGGATGTCTTGGCCAGGGGAAGCTGACCGACGGCCAGCTTGAGCGTTTCGCGCATGTGGACGTGCTCTTCGTGCCCGCGGGAGACCCGGACGGCCTGACGGTTGCAGAGGCGGCGGAAGTGGTCGGGCAAATAGAGCCGCGCATCGTGATTCCTATTGCCTACGAGCCGGGGAAGGGAAAGGGGAAATTCCAGAACGCGGATAAACTCATTAAAGAACTGGGGCTCGAGGCGGAAGAGCCAGTCGCAAAATTCAAGCTGGCAAAGAAGGACTTGCCGGCCGAGGAAACGCGGCTGGTGCTGCTTGAGTCTGAATAAGGCGCGTATATGCAAGAATCCCGCTCTCATTCACCCCGCCGGCGCGCAGACGCAGATGACGCTGCACGGCGCCGCATGTATTTCAAGGTGACGGTGGGTGCGGTCATGGGCGTGCTGGTGATCGGATGGCTTGCGCTCTTGAAGCACACGATCGGCCAGGGTCCGCCGCCGCACGCGGCCACCGCGCAGCAGGACGCCGCGCGTGCCGACATTCTTGCGCGCGTGGCACAGTTGCGCGACGATCTCAAGCGGCTGCCTTCGTTCCGTTCCTTGATCGCGCAGCTCAATCAGCAGGCGAGCTCGACTGACGCCGTATTTGCGGGGCTGGCGAACAAAATCGCGGGACAGGCGACCTCAACGGCTACCTCCACGCCCCAGACTGCCACGAGCACGCCCAGGTTACCATAAGGCGGCACCGATGGCGATGCGCGTATCGGTCATCGTGTCTCCCCAGACGTAACCGCATAACGATGCGCACATCATAATCATTACCGAACACGAAGCGCCCTCTCATGCTATGAAGCCTTCATCCAAATCCAAATCCCAAAAATCTGCGCTCCCTGCGGGGAACCCCATCGGCACTATCAAGCTGCGTCCCATTGTCGAGGAAATGCAGGCATCCTATCTCGACTATGCCATGTCGGTGATTGTCGCGCGCGCGCTGCCCGACGTGCGGGACGGCTTGAAACCCGTGCACCGCCGCATTCTCTACGCCATGTGGGACATGGGGCTGACCTCTCATGCGAAATTTCGCAAGTCAGCCACCGTGGTGGGTGAAGTGCTGGGCAAATACCATCCGCACGGCGATGTTGCGGTCTATGACGCCATGGTGCGCATGGCGCAGGATTTCGCCATGCGCTATCCGCTGGTGCTGGGTCAGGGTAATTTCGGCTCCATGGACGGCGACACGGCCGCGGCCATGCGTTACACCGAAGCAAAACTCACGCCGATCGCCGAGGAGCTGCTGCTGGATCTTGAGCGGCAAACGGTCAATTTCTCGCCCAACTACGACGGTACGCAAAAAGAACCGCAGGTCTTACCGGGCAAGCTCCCGAACCTGCTCTTGAACGGCACGGTCGGGATTGCCGTCGGCATGGCGACCAACATTCCTCCCCATAACCTCAACGAGCTCTGCCAGGCGCTCATCCACCTCATCGATCACCCCGCGGCAGGCGTGTCCGATCTTTTTGCATTCGTCCAGGGGCCTGATTTTCCCACGGGCGGCATTATTTACAATAAAAAAGCGATTGCGGAAGCCTACGCCACCGGCAAAGGCGCCATTGTCATGCGCGGCAAAGCGGAGATCGTTGAAGGGAAAGGGAATGATTATCATATCGTGATCACCGAAATTCCTTTTCAGGTCAATAAGGCCCAGCTCATCGAGCACATCGCGGCGTTGGTCAAGGATAAAAAGATCGAAGGCATCAAGGATCTCCGCGATGAGTCCGACCGCGACGGCGTACGCGTGGTCATCGAGCTCAAGCGCGACTGCTACCCCAAGAAAATCCTCAACCAACTCTACGACTCCACGCAGCTTCAGGATACGTTCCATGTCAATCTGCTGTCGCTCGAAGGAGGCCTGCAGCCCAAGGTGATGAACCTCAAGGCCATTCTGGAAGCGCACATCGCGCACCGGCAGGAAGTGGTAAAGCGGCGCGCGGCATACGATTTGCAGCGCGCCAAAGACCGGGCGCATATTCTCGAGGGTCTGATGATCGCGATGGCAAAGATTGACGCGGTCATCAAGACCATCAAGGGGTCGCGCGATCGGGCGGAAGCGAAAGTGAATTTGATCAAGCAATTCAAGCTGACCTCCGCTCAAGCGGAAGCAATTCTTGAAATGAAGCTGTCGCAGCTTGCCAACCTGGAACGCCTGAAGATCGAGACGGAACTCAAAGAAAAGAAAAAACTCATCGCGGAGCTCACCGATTTGCTCGCACACCCAAAGAAAATTCTCGGGGTGATCAAAACCGAGCTTACCGATCTCATGCAACGGTTTGGCGATGCGCGCCGTACGCAGGTGGTGGCGCGGGCGGTGGATAATTTCACGATGGAGGATCTCATTCCCGACGAGCCGGCGGTGATCGTGCTCACGCGCGACGGGTACTTGAAGCGGCTCCCGCCGGAAACATTCCGGACGCAAGGCAGAGGCGGCAAAGGGGTCTTGGGGCTTACGACCAAAGAGGAAGACGCGGTCGAGCATTTCTTCGCGACCACTACGCATGCGAACATCCTCTTCTTCACGTCGCGCGGCCGCGTATTTCAGCTCCGGTCCTACGACGTGCCGCAAACGTCGCGCACCGCCAAAGGCCAAGCCGTGCAGAATTTTCTTGAGTTGGCGCCCGGCGAGCGCGTCACCAGCGTGCTGTCTGCCGCAGACCTCAAGCGTTTCACCTATCTGGTCATGGTCACCAAGAACGGCACCATCAAGAAAACGAAATTGGAAGATTTCGAAAGCGTGCGCCGTTCCGGGCTCATCGCGATCAAGCTGCGCGCGGGCGACCAGCTCGAGTGGGTGAAGCCCACGACCGGCAAGGACGAAGTGTTGCTGGCCACGCGCGCCGGCCAGACCATTCGTTTCCCCGAAGGGCATATCCGCGCGATGGGAAGAAACGCCGCAGGCGTCCGCGGTATCCGCATGAAAGGCAAGGATGACATCGTGGGCATGGACGTGGCGGAGAGAGAGGCAGTGGGGAGAGCCGGATTCTTGATCGTGCTCGCCAACGGTTTCGGCAAGCTCTCGCCCGTTACCGACTATCGCCTGCAGAGCCGCGGAGGTTCAGGCGTCAAAACCGCGAAGGTCACCGCCAAGACGGGAGAAATCGTCGCCGGATTCGTCTTTGATCCCAAACAGACCGGGGAGACGGTAAAAAACGATGTCATCATGATCTCGGAAAAAGGCCAGGTCATCCGCCTTCCCTTGAAGTCCGTACCCTCTCTGGGGCGCGCCACCCAGGGCGTCCGCCTCATGCGCTTCAAGGACGCGAATGACAAAGTCGCGTCAGTGACCCTCGTATAAGCGAATTCATTAGAAATTTTGAACAAACAAACGCGAAGGGCTTGCAAATTATAATAAAATCATATACTTTTTCTATACTCTGTAATCACTAATAAAAATCCTATGACAATAGACTCTAAGGATTCTATGCTTACCCCCCCCGTTGACTCAAAACAAGTAAATGACTCACGGCTTGGCAAATATACTGAACTAGCAAAAAAATTACCCGAAGATGTCAAGTTTACTGTTAATGTAGTAGGATTCAGTGACATGACAGCAGATCAACAAACAGATATTGTCAGACAACTTGAATGGATAACCACTGATACTAATTTCATGCAATTTATCGAGAAAAATCAAGCCATGATAAAAAAAGTGCTTGAACTTCAAGAATTATTACATCGTAACCCCTAGTGCGGAAATAATATTTACATATGGGTCTCCCATCGAAGCGTAGAACGAAACAATCCAAACGCGACCGCGCCTCGCATTTTGCGCTCACTCCCGCGAATTACCGGCCGTGCCCCAAATGCAAGCGGCCAACTATGCCGCACCGCGCCTGCGTATTCTGCGGCACGTATAAGGGCCGGCAAGTCATGAAGGCGGCGGAAAAGAAGAAGAAATAGAACTGGCAATCTCCGGAGTTTTGATTTCCAATGTTCATGGATCGACAAGCTCACCATGACAATAACGATACCCCCATTGGGCACCCTGAGCCGAATCGGGGTTGAAAATTGCAAAATTGAGAATTGAAAATTTACACTCATGTCCAACCGCCATCTTGCGCGCACCATCGCGCTTCAGTCGCTCTATCAATGGGATTTCACGCACGGAACCCAAGACATCGGCGGCATCGTGCGCCAAAATCTCGCGGACTTTGCCCCGAGCTTTGAAGACGGCGGATTTACCGACACATTGGTGCGCGGCATTCTCAAACACCAGGAGGCCATTGACGCGGCCATCGTGCGGTACGCGCCTGAATGGCCGCTTGATCAGGTGACCCCCATTGATCGGAATATCCTGCGCATCGGCATCTACGAACTCGAGCATTCCGAGGTTCCGCCCAAGGTGGCCATCAACGAATCCATTGAACTTGCCAAGACGTTCGGCGGCGAGTCTTCCAGCAAATTTGTCAACGGCGTGTTGGGAAGCATCTACAAGGACATGGAGGCGCATGGGCGGAAGATTGTGCGCAGCGGACTGACGAGTCCCGTGCTTGCGGCCGCATCCGGCGCGCGCACGGAAGAGCCGCAGGAGACGTCGGCGGGCGGCGTCGTCTATCATCGGAACAGCAAGGGCGAATACGCCTTCGCGCTCATCCAGGACGCGATTTACCGCTGGACATTTCCTAAAGGCAAAGTCGAGGCGGGGGAGACGCTGGAGCAAGCCGCGTGCGAGGAAGTGGGCGAGGAAGTGGGGCTGAAGGACGTGCGCATCGTGTGCCCCTTGGGCAAGATTCACATCACCGTGAATGCTCCGGGCAAGCCGCCGGTGCCCAAAGTCGTGCACTACTTTCTTATGGAGGCGCTCGACCCTTCCCTCAACGTGACGGTTGACAACGAGGTCAAGGGAGGAGAATGGGTGCCGCTTCCGCACGTGCTCCTCATGCTCGGCTATGAAAATGCAAAGGAGATATTCAGGCATGCATTGAAACAACTCAATCTCGAACTACCAACCCACAAGGTCAAGTAGCAGTTTAATAACCAATAACCAAACACCAAATCACAAATAATTCCCAAATACGAAATTCCAAATTCAAAACCGTTTCGGTATTGGGTATTGGAATTTTGAATTTATTTGGGATTTGTCCCGCACCGCTATTTTTAAATATAAGGTATGCGGGATCCCGCTACGGCGGTGAGAGATTGTGATTTGGGATTTACATCCCATTATGATCGATAAACACTACGCAGAACTGGAAACCACCATCGGCGTCACTTTCCGCGACAAAGATCTCTTCGTCTCCTGCCTCACTCATCGCTCGTACTTGAACGAACACCCCGACTTCCCGCTCCCTCACAACGAGCGGCTGGAATTTTTGGGCGACGCCGTGCTCGAGCTTGTCGTCACCGAATATCTCTACACGCACTACCCTAATCCCGAAGGGGAGCTGACGAACTGGAGAGCGGCGCTGGTGAACGCGAACATGCTCTCCGAGCTCGCGCGCGAGATTAATCTCGAAAAATGCTTGAAACTTTCGCGCGGGGAAGCGAAAGAGGCGAATACCAAGGCGCGCCAGTATATTCTTGCCAATGCCTACGAGGCGGTTATCGGCGCGATTTACATTGACCAAGGATGGGACGCGGCGAAACGCTTCATCGAGGAGCAGGTATTGATTAAGCTTCCCTACATCCTCGAACACCAGCTCTATCTAGATCCCAAATCCCGCTTCCAAGAAATTGCCCAGGAAATCGCCGGCATCACGCCGAGTTACAAAGTCATGGAAGAGTCAGGTCCTGATCACGCGCGGCAATTCAAAATCGGCATCTACCTCGGCGACGAATTTATTGCCGAGGGCACGGGCCTCTCCAAACAAGAAGCTCAAATGGCCGCGGCGGAGAAAGGACTGGAAGTGAAAGGGTGGAAGTGACCCCGCCGTGCGGGGGTCATCCCGATCCGAGTCGAGGGATCCCTCAAAATTGTTCAAACCCCGGATACCTGCAAAGGTCTCCGGGGTTTTCGTTCCCTTCACTTCCCTAGCAACTCATAAAGAATGAGAGCTAACAGTAGAAGGGAAAAAAATATCCAAAAAAATTCCTGATCAAAAAATTTCATTATTATTTCCTCTCTTTAAATTAATGTTTTTAGTGATTTATCCCTCTCTTCTTACTCTCTCTCTCTCTCTTCTTGTCAACCCCGCCCAATTTTGCTCACGCAAACTTAGGCGGGCTCACCCAAATTCAGCCCAACTCAAAACCCGCCTTGTCGGCGGGTTTATGAATGAAATTTAATGTAATAACGACGCTTGCCCCGTCGGATGACGAAATTAGCGCGCACCCTCTATCACCAGCTGTCCGCAGGCAGCGGCAATGTCGTCGCCCATGGTCCGGCGTTGAGTAACGTCCACGCCCGACCGGCGCACCAATGATTTGAATTGCTCCAAGCTCTCCTGCGCGCTCGGAGAAAAGGGTTTCCCCGGCACGCGGTTGTAGGGAATGACATTGACCTTCACGCGCCCCAATGCTGCGGAGAATTCGCCTAATGCCTTCGCGTGCGCGGGCGTATCGTTGATACCCGAGAGCATCACGTATTCAAAGGTGAGATGGTGCCGCCGGTTGCCGTATTTCAGCGCGTAGCGGCGCGCCCAGTCTGCAAGTTTCGGGAGAAAATCAGGCACCGAGGTGGGTACGATTTCCTGGCGCGTTCTTGGGTCTGCGCTGTGAAGCGATACCGCCAGACGCACCTCGGGCCATTCGGGATCGGTGAGAATCTTCTCAAGCGGCACGACGAGCCCTACGGTTGATACCGTAATTTTTGTTTTCCCCAAATCGATGTACTGTTGCCAGGTCCGGATGGCTCCCTTCACCTGCTCGTAATTCGCAAGCGGTTCGCCCATGCCCATAAACACCACATTGCTGATGCGGGGAGGCAGCGCCGGATGCGCATGCAGGTACTGCTGCCAATAACGGTACTGATCGACGATTTCGTCCGCCGTAAGGCTCCGGGTAAGCCCCATCGTCCCGGTCGCGCAAAAACTGCAGCGCATGGCGCAGCCGATCTGTGAAGACACGCAGATGGTCCACTGCCCGCGGCGATTTTCCATGAGCACCGTTTCAAACCGCTGACCTTCTCGCGTCGCGAGCACTGCTTTGTATGTATCGCCTCGGCTGCTTTTGAATACTCCTACCTCGCGCACCGCCATCCACGGGACGCATTCCATCAACTTCATCTGCATCGCCTTCGGCAATGTCGTTGCCCCCCGCCAGCCTTCAAGGGAAGGGTTAAACCGCGCGGTCTCAATCTGATTCCAACGAAACTTCGGCTCGTCAGGAAAGAGCGCTTTGAATTGTTCCTTGCGCAGTGTACTCATGCTATTCAAAGTCTAAACACAAACCCGCCTCGTCGGCGGGTTTCAAAATGTCGCGAAAAGTCGCGTCAGCAAGTAGCGTAAAGTCGCTTCCCGCCTCGTCGGCGGGCCGCCGAAGAGGCGGCTACATTCAGCATCTCAAAGGTTGTAACGTCATCCCCATGTATCTACTCGTGAATCCCCATAGAGTAAAGATTCACCGCGGCCTCGTAACGGCTGCGTATCCCATTGTTCCCCCGACTTAGACGTTGGGGGGTCGACTTACATTCGCCTCATCGGCGAAAATGGGTGATTTGATGCGATGCTATTCCGAAGAATGAGCATCATCACCAGAAATCCTTAGAAAGGAGGTGATCCACCGACAGCTTCCGCTACCGGTGCCTTGTTACGACTTCGCCCCTGTCACCGACCCTACCTTGATCCCCGCAAATGCGGGGGCTTCGGGTATTGCCGGCTCCCTTGGCGTGACGGGCGGTAGGGGGATCATATGTCCCACACCACTGGGCAAACGGCTTTCCCGTACCCTAGCGGTTCCCAAATATCTTTGACGCTTTCTTACCGTTCCTCCTATTTTTCTCTCGCAATGCGAGAATTTTCTTGTATCCCTTTTCAGTCAGATGCTCTTTCTTCGCAACCATCTCCACCGCTTTTCTAAATATATTGAAAGAACTACTCTTCTTAGACTGAAGTTGATACTTAAGGAAGAAAGGCACCACTCTTCCGCTCAAGTCATTGATCTTACTCACGCGGAGTTTCGCGTGCGGCTTCCATCCGTATCGCTTGTAGTCGAGAAAATATATTTTGCCGCAACCTAGTGTTCGTTGAATGCGGAAAAGAACAGCGGCATCATCTGCGCGTAACTCGATTTCAAACTCAGGACGAATTTCTACTTTCCGTTTGAGCGTCTTGTGAATGTTGGTGCTCACTGAAAAACTGCCTTCCCCATCTACAAATCCTACCACATACTGCGGGGGCAGCGGACGAAAGCGATAATTTGGGTTCACGCCTTCCCCAGAAAGTTTTCTGAGTACTATGCGCTCTGCTGACTTCTTGTACTGCATAGAATGTCTGTTACCAGGCAATCCGCCATCGATGGTAGATACATGTACTCGTGATGAATTAACCACGAGTATATTATGTCACCGTTCGATAGAAAGTACAAGATCTCCTTGGGTCACGGACAATAATGTTTGTCTTCATCGCGATCCTAATCACATACATTACTTTTTCATCAATGAATGATTTCCCCCTGTACACGCGGGGTCATCCATAATGCATGCCACAATTGATTCGCGCTAAAAACTGCATCCGAACTCTCGTTAAAGCCCTCACGAGCTTTAGCGTGTCCATTGCTTCAAACTCTTCATCGAAGTTTGGCCGGATTTTCACCGGCATTAATTGTCCGCTACCAAGCGGTCCGTGTACAAAACCCGAGAACGTATTCACCGCGGCGAGGCTGATCCGCGGTTACTAGCGATTCCTGCTTCATGAGGGCGGGTTGCAGCCCTCAATCTGAACTGGGGGGCGTTTTGATGGGATTTGCTCCGGATTGCTCCTTGGCGCCCCATTGTGCGCCCCATTGTAGCACGTGTGTAGCCCAGGACGTAAGGGCCATGCTGACTTGACGTCATCCCCACCTTCCTCCCCGTTAACCGAGGCAGTTCGATGTGACACGAAGTAACACATCGTAGGGGTTGCGCTCGTTACCCGACTTAACGGTACATCTCACGACACGAGCTGACGACAGCCATGCAGCACCTGTGATGCACCCTCGAAGGTCACACGTTTCCGTGCGCTTGCAGCATCATGTCAAGCCCTGGTAAGGTTCCTCGCTTACCGTCGAATTGAACCACATGCTCCACCGCTTGTGCGGGTTCCCGTCAATTCCTTTGAGTTTTAGTCTTGCGACCGTACTCCCCAGGCGGGGTACTTAATGCGTGAGCTTACAAACAACGACACTGGAAGGGTCGACACTTCCAATGTCCAGTACCCATCGTTTACAGCGTGGACTACTGGGGTCAATTTATTCTCTACGTTACCGCAGAGGTTGGACTATATCATTCTCTGATGCATTTCGGTATTCCTTCCATCGTTCCTTTTTCTGTTGAAAATGCTTTTCTACCGCAGATAAAGGAAATCGAGACAACCGAGCTACCTCAGAGATCCAGCGTTGCTGAAGTTGATGATTATGGTACAGAAGGATAAATTTGGGAATCATTTGTTCAACCGCAATATGCGGCATTATGATCCTCATAAATGATTGCAGCTGTTCTGAAGAACGAAACCACAATCTGACTTTACTCGGCTCGCGTGCGCTTTTCGGCGCAACAACCGTTTCGATGTGCCACACAGCCTTGAGGTATTGCCGAAGCAGCTGCACCTCCGGTTGAGTAAAACCTTCAGTGCACAATACCCCCTTCCTGCCGTTGGCGATAATCGATCCGTCGTCCTGCCACCATATCGCAAGCGACAACGGGGTCAACAGATTGAGCCATTTCCTTCTTATTAAAAATTTACCGTGATGATGAGTGAGGTTAAATAGTTCAGTCAAAGCCGGCAATGCCATGCTTTGGTATCGCCACTTAACGGTACCCCATCCGTCGGAGCCGTTTTTTGTTTGCTGCCACATACACTTGTCAGACGATATTTCTTCCAATTGCGCAACCTTCCACATGAAATAGTGCTGTTGTGCGTGAGAATGGCGAAACGAAAAACGGGCATTTTTGTACAAGGGATGGATCTTCAAAGATCCATCGCCAAGGAGCGAGCCTAATAGTAGGACCCGCGTATTTTCAGACAAGGGTGTGTAGTGATTCATAAATGAAATATTACACCCTCTGTCACAATCAACTTCATAGTCTCTACGGGGTCCAACGCGAAATACCGATATGTCGAAATTTCGAGTCGGACTTCCCTCGGGATTGTCCAAATGGGCAGTAGTAGACCCAACTTTTTGGAGTTTCCCCGATACAGCTGGATGCACTCCCCGATGTCGCCATCGGAGGGGACACCATTCGTTCCGATATAATATCGGAACCGGGATTTATCTAATCCCATTCGCTCCCCACGCTTTCGTCCATGAGCGTCAGGGCCGTTCCAGGGAACTGCTTTCGCCTTTGGCGTTCTTGCCGATATTAACGGATTTTACTCCTACACCGGCAATTCCGTTCCCCTCTCCCGGCCTCGAGTCCGCCCATCGCTCCGGCGATCCCGATGTTGAGCATCGGGATTTAACCGAAGATGCGGCAGACCGCCTGCGGACGCTTTACGCCCAATAAATCCGGGTAACGCTTGGACCACTCGTATTACCGCGGCTGCTGGCACGAGTTTAGCAGGTCCTTATTCTGTGGGTACTCTCAACCGCCGCACCTCACTGCGCTCGGTATGGCGGAAATCCCAAATCCCAAATCCCAAATCCCAAATAAATTCAAATTCCGAAATTCAAAGCACGAAATGATGTTTCGATTGTTTGAACTTTGGTAATTGGGATTTATTTGGAAATTGGAAATTGGAAATTGGAAATTCCGTACCGAATGCAATGAGGTACGGCAGCTTGCTCCCCACCAAAAGCAGTTTACACCCCGAAGGGCTTCATCCTGCACGCGGCGTCGCTCCCTCAGCCTTGCGGCCATTGGGGAAGATTCTCGACTGCAGCCACCCGTAGGTGTCTGGGCAGTATCTCAGTCCCAGTGAGGCCGACCGTGCTCTCACACCGGCTACCCGTCATTGCCTTGGTAGGCCATTACCCTACCAACTAGCTGATGGGACCTAGGCCCCTCTCCGAGCGATCCCGCCAAAGGCGGGGCCTTTGCTCCACTATAGGTAATAATGGAGCGCATGGAGGATTAGCTCCGCTTTCGCGGAGTTATACCCCACTCGGAGGTAGGTTACCAAGGTGTTACTCACCCGTTCGCCACTATCCAACAAAATTTCCTTGCGGAAACTCGATTGAATCGTTCGACTTGCATGCCTTAGACACGCCGCCAGCGTTCACCCTGAGCCAGGATCAAACTCTCAAAAAAGAAAGTATAAAATCCATTCTCGCGCGCGGCCCTTGCGGCAACGCGGAGAAGCTCATTCAACTCTCAAAAAATGACGTTACAACCTTTTAAACGCTGAAAATTTTCGTAAAGTTTATTTCTTGCTGCTGTGTGTATTGTCAATGAGCGCGTATTCCATTCTCTATCCGTGCGATCCTGAACAAAGAAAAACAGTCATATCTGGAAACCACCAAATATCACTGTTCTTCTCCAGCGTATCATTGGTAGTCGTATACGGCCTTGCCTCGGTGCCGTGGTTCTTCCTTTCCTTAGGCGGTCTCCCCACGCGTGTCTGCGAGCGTCCGCGGTTTCAAAATTCCGCGTCCGCTGGGACGGGCCTAATTATTGATTTGTACTTGCGACGCATGCCGCCTCGGTCGTTTCGCATTTCAACAGCATATCCACTGTACCCCAAGTGCCCGATGTTGTCAACCCCCAGTCTTGTACTGTCCAACCAAAAACGGCTCATAACCTGGTAGTGAGCCGTTTCCGGAAACGTGCCATTTCGAGCCAAATGGCGCGTTTAACGAAAATTATTTTTATTTAAGAAGCGGGGAGACGAGAAGCACCCAGACTGCCCAGGCGACCGGGAAAATCATCGCCTTGGCAAACGCCGACTGGAAATGAGTAACCCATTGCTCTTTCTTCGCCCCCTTTGCTCTAACGAGTGCAGTAATGAGTACGCAGAGCATGACGAGCGTCACCATATTCCACCCCAGCACCGCGTGGCGGTTCGGAGTGATGCCGCCTGCAATCGTCCGCGACAGCACTGCGGCGTAGGCATAGACATTAAGGAGTATTGTAAGCGCCATACCCGTGAGCACTCCGCGCCGCAGCCACTCTCCCCATGCCGTGCCTGCATGCTCCTCACTGGGAATATAGCCAAGAAGCATCAGCATGGCGATAATCGTTGCATTGTAAATTGCCAACACTTCACGGTTTTGAAACGGCTCCCAGAAGTGGGCAGGAATAAACCAGACGATATACACGATGAGCACCAACAGCGCGAGCGGAAGCAGCAGGCGGGTAATGATAGAGAGAATGCGTGCAATACCCCCTCGCCAATCCTGGTCGCGGGGGCTGTACCGCACGTCATAGACGCTTGCCACGGCAAGCAAGGGAACCACGCCCATGCCCCACGCCGCAAATCTCATTAAGAAGCCCTCGGGTATCTCCACGCCGAGTGCTTCGAAAATCCCCGCGGTTAATGCTGTAAAGAGGCCGCCTGCCGCATAGAAAAGCCCTGCAGTGACGCAGACTTCGAGTGATTTTTTCACGAAGGCGAATACCTGCAGCGTGCGGAAATCCATTTTCCACATAAGGGCAATGCCCACCACTGCCCATATGACAAACGGCGCGTGCAGGAGCATGAGTTGGGTGGCATGGTCTTCAGCATC
>Ga0156154_142_pt1 | contig 12712 bp, 19 predicted proteins | sample RifCSPlowO2_02_FD_107807 | JGI IMG/M metagenome (GOLD analysis project Ga0156154, IMG submission 107807) | Candidatus Uhrbacteria bacterium RIFCSPLOWO2_02_FULL_54_37
GGAACAAGAGCGGCAAGAGAAGGCCGATGAGCATTTCCAGATTTTGAAGCGTGAGGATATGCGCGGCGAGCCCCCGCACGGCTTCTCCGAAAGAATCAAATTCCGACAGCCACTGGTAATAAATGCGGTATTGGTAGCCGTGTGAAGGGGAAAACGCGGAAATTATTTTTTGCGCCGCGATAAACCACCCTGCGCTGATGACCAGAGTAACGATTGAGAGAGGGATCAGATGACGCATTCTCCGTCCCTGCCATAGCATGAGCAGACCGAGCATGAATATAACCAGCGCCACGTCTTCGCGGATTGAGAGGGAGAGAAGGAGGAAGAGAGTGAAGAGGAGGTAGTTTTTAGCAGTTAGTTTTTGGGAAAGGTTGAGATAGGAATAGAAAAGGAGAAACAAAATGAGTGGGGCGAAAGAGAGAGAGTGGAATTCGAAGAGATTGGCGTTTTGCACCGCCGGATGCAGGAGCCAGAGGATGGCAACGAGCGCAGGCAGCCAGTGTGCGAAGGTGTCATTCCCGTCCCGTATGCCGCCATGGTGTAAACTCCGGCGGGAATCCAGAAAAGAAAACGGGGGCGAATTTTGTTGTTTTATTTTTTTATTTCTAGATTCAGGGTCAAGCCCGGAATGACGTTGAATGAGATTTTTTGTTATTTTGTATAAAGGGATCGCCGCAAGCGCCAGCGCAATAGTTTGTAGTACCAGCAGTGTCCTCGGATCGGGAAACAATCGGTAAAACGGCACGAGTAGAAGAAGCATCGGCTCCACATGGTCGCCCAGATAGTTGTGGCCTTGGATAGTTGAGTAGAATTGGGAAGTTAGAATTTGGAATTTAGGAATCGACAATTCACCATCAATCCTGGATTCTAGATTCTTAATTCTAGATTCTTTTTCAGCGAGCTGAAAAATCACTTGGTTGTATATCGCCAGATCCCGCGCGTTGTAGCGCAGGGTGTCGTATTTCCAGAGCGAAATGCCCGAGAAAACGAGGGTGGAGAAGATGATGCCGGCCGCCAGCAACCATCGTGGTGACGATATTTGCATAAATACGGTCAGTGCACTGACCAAATTTTATTGAATTCAGTCAGTGAGGATGGGACTACACAAGCCCGCTCAAGAATCTGTCCGCGCTCATGACCGATATGTTTTTCCTCGCGTCCCAAAAGTCCACGCCGGCGGCGGCTACGACTTGGTAGAGGAAAGGGATTTTCAACCGGTCTCCGAAGTAGGCGAGGTGCTTTGAGGGCTCTTCGTCGGAGTGCTTGACTTCCACCGCGAACCACGGCTTGCGGTTGACGGTGACGAGGAAATCAACCTCCCGCGCCTGAGTATCCCTGAGATAGAACAGTTCTGCGCGGTAGCCTTCTGCGTCATGGAGGAGATGGGTGAATTTCAGGAGGTGGCTTGCGATAATATTCTCAAGGCGCGCCGCAGGGTCCTCTACCCGCGACCAGTCCCAGAGGTACACCTTCGGTTCCTTGCGGAGTGAACGGACCATACGTTCGTGGTAGGGCTGAATGCGGAAAAGATAATAGAATAATTCCAGGATATCGACCCAGGATGACACGGTTTTATGAGCGACTTCCAGGTCTTCTCGGAGAGAATTGAGCGAGAGGCGGGAACCGACCCGCGGCGGGATAAGATCGACGAGAATGAAGAGCGCGGAGAGATCCCGTACCGTTTCCAAGTCGCGGATTTCGTCACGCACCAGCCGTTCCACGTACGCGGCGTGCCAGCGGCGCAGTGCCTTCTCGTTTTGTTTGAAGAGGGGTTCGGGGAACCCGCTGAAGCGAAGGAGCGATTCGAAGTGCGTGCGCGCGTCAGCAGGATGCGGGAAAACCAACTTTTCCCCGGGTTGAGCGTGGAGACGATTTCCCGTCAGTTCGCCGACCGAAAAAGGGTGGAGGCGGTAGTGGTGGTAGCGGCCGAAGAGCGAATCGCCTCCTCGCCGGTAGACGTCCAGCCGCGCGCTGCCGGTGACGAGGATTTTGAGCCGTTCCCGCTGCGTATCGAAGATGCCTTTGATGTAGTTTTTCCACCGGTAGTATTTGTGCAATTCGTCCAGGATCACGAGATCAGTCTTGTCTGGGAATGCGCCCGAGAGCATGGATTTTTTATGTTTCTGCACATCCCAGTTGAGATACAGGGGATGTGAGAAGTTTTGCGCCGCGATCATTTTCGCGAGCGTGGTTTTCCCCACCTGTCGCGGACCCCCTACGAATACCATTTTTTCACCCAAGTCCTGAATGACTAATGGATAAATATAGCGTTTTTGGAATGTCATAAAAAAGGCTTATATTAGCGTAAAGATAGTATACCCTAGTCGAAAAAGTTTATAAACTTTTTTGACTAGGGTAGAAGGATACGATTGACAATTTCCAAGATCCGTGGTGGTTTTGCGTGATTTTTTATGACGTTCCCGTCATGACCTTGTCCTCCTGTATGAGCAGGGTATGTCGCTCGCGCGCTTCCTTGACGGCATGATCGGTAAATCCTCCTTTCGCAACGACGCAATAGTATTCTTTTCTTTCCTCCCGTCCCCATGCCAGACGGCGCGCTTTTTCTCTTACATCCTTGAGCACGCTTGCATCGAGCGGTTTTTCATTCCATTTCGTCTCCACGAAGAGCACGGCGTTCTTTTCTTCATTCAACCCCACCAGATCTATTTCCGTGTTCTTGTCCCACCACCTTCCTAACCGTTCAAAGTGAGGCAATGCTCCCTGGGATATGGCGCGGCCGACAAACTCTTTCGTCGCGTCTTCGTATGCTTTTGCCAGCAATGCGGTCAGACGCCCGCCGTGCCGTGAAAAGAGCGTTTCAAAGTTTCCGCTTTTCACCAGGCTCGCCTGCGGGAAAATGAAACTGAAGTAGAAACGCAAGAAGGGGTCGGCGAGGGAGTACGCGCCTTTTTTACTTTTCTCCGGCAGGGTTTCGGTCACCGGCACTTCTTTCTGCACGAGACGCAAATGAGTCAGGGTCTTTAAGTACCCGGGCAGGGCGGTGGCGGGCAGTCCTGCCTCTTGGACAATCTCGGAAAATTTCGTTCTGCCCGCCCCTATCGCTTTCAGGATGGTGAGATAGGAGCGTTGATCGGTGAATTCGTCGGCAAGCAGGAGTTCCGGTTCCACGGAGAGAAACGACCCTTCTGTCAGGACCTGCTGGATGATGTTTTGTTGAAAGCTTTTCTTCCCGTCAAATACCCTGGCATAGGCGGGAATGCCGCCGCTTACGGCATAGAGGGGGAACATGCGGGCAAACGTGCCGCCGGGATAGAACTGCGTGGTGTGCCGGTAGTCAAAAGGCTCCAGCAACCACTGGCCCGTCCGCCTGCCGTAGAGCGGGGCGCTGTGGACGAGCGCGTGTTTGTACATCATGGCAATGCTCGATCCCATGAGGATGACTATAACCCGGGCGTCCTTGAGCCACGTATCCCAGGCATACTGCACAAACGACGACATGCCGGCGTGCGACTCCGCCAAATAAGGAAATTCGTCAAAGATCACAATCATCGGCTCGTTCCGTTCCTTTATTTTCTTGCCGATATAGTCGAAGAAATCGCGCCAGTGCTGAAAGCTGCCGGGTTTCAAATAGTCGTCTCCAAGCCCTTGCGCGAATACGGAGGTGGCGGAGCGGAGCTGCTCCTCGGAAGTGGTGCGGTTTGCCAAGTAGTAGATATGCGGCTTTCCTTCAATGAAGTGCTTCATCAGTTCGGTTTTCCCTACCCTGCGTTTCCCGTATACAATCAGCAATTGCGCCGTTTCCCGCGCTTTCTCATAACACCCATTCAGCCACGCAAGTTCCTGTTCCCTGTTGATGAATGTAGGCGGCATAGAGGGAATCAAATGCAATAATAATAGTTACAACTATTATAGCGCAAGCAATGAAATAAGCAATATTGACAATTCCCAAAATCTGTGATATTTTTTTACTAATTATGATTGAGAATCAGTAAAAATGATTAAATGAATTTTATGAGTAACCTAGTAGAAAATGATGGAGTTTTACAGGCGTTGAGCGGTTTCCTTGACGATCTCTTGAGAGAGAGAGGCGCTGATCCAAAAAGTCAGGATGGTGTGCGCATGAAGCATGACCTGCAAGAACGGCTGGATACTGCCATCAACACAGTATTTGTGGAGTATGTGCCGGAAGAAAAGCAAGAAGAGCTGAAAGCGCTCTTGGAAGGAAAGGATCGGGAGAAATTACAGGAGTTTGTACGCGCTCACGTACCGAATCTTGATCAGGCGGTGAGCGCCATGCTTCAGAAGTTTAGGGAGGCGTACTTGGGAGTTTAATTAACGCAAGGGCTATTATGAAAAAAATGCATTCAGAGACAATAGAATTCGAGCCTAACAATAATCATGAAATGGGAACTAATAGACTCGATCAACTATTGAAAACTGATGGAAAATTAGAGCAAATTCTCTCGTCTTGCAAACATTTTGGTCAGATTGTCACGGTTCTTGTAGCTGAATTACTCATCACCATTGCATGCACTTCCGGAGGCAAGGCGCGAGCAAAGTGGACTGATGAGAAAGGCAACATAGAGACAGTAGAAGTTGAAACAGAGGGAAGATACGCGCAGCCACCCGATGCAAGCGATTTGAGGAAATTGAAGAGGGAAAAAACGGTGGGTGATATTACTGAGGAAGCAGGAAATAAACTTGAAGGGTGGCCGCTCGCGTATGTAGCTATGGGGGCGATCAATGGCGCGGGTGGCACATTCGGATTTAGAGATTTTCCCTCACTCGGAATGTTTAGCGAGGGTGAGATGAGGAAGGCTCATATGGCAATGTGGGCATCATATGAACGGTTTAAAAAGCGTGGGTTTTATTTTAACGATCAATGGTATGATGGCGCTCCTCCTGGCCGCCAGTTGACCAATCAGGAATGGTTAGATGTGCCGCCAGCACGCGATTAATGACATTGTATCGTCGGATAATAAATGAACACCGGTTGCATAATGCACCCGGTGTTCATATGTTAGAGAATGCTATTTTACCCCTGCGCCGCCTATGACTACATTAAATATGAACGTCGAGATGGCATAGGCAATAACGATGACGACCAGTCCGATAACCGACGTCTCAATGATTTTTTGTGCTTTTTGTACTTCTTCTTCTCTACCTCTTGCAAGAATCCACACAAACCCCGCATAAACAATAAGTACAAGGAAGATAGTGCCAAGTAGGGTAAGCCCTGTACGGATAATTCGACCAACAATGGTAGGAAGTTCATTACCCGTACCGCCGGGGAGGTCTGTCTGCGTACCAGCATCAATGAGATTTTTCCAGATTGAATCTCTCGTCGCCGCACTTACGGGGAGTGTAGCGACAAGCCAGAACGTAAACGCAATTAAGACGAGAGACGGGGTTTTGAGGAGTTTGAGGCGGGGCATATCAGTGTGCGAGCTTTTCCTTGGCTTCGAGGAGGTATTCCATTTTGGACTTGAGGTACTTCATAGGGTCGAGTTCTTTGGGGAAGAATCCGATCTTCTCCAGTCCAATCGGCTTGCCTTCCTTGTTCATGACAATCACATCCCACGACTCGTCCGCCTCTTCCGAATAGGCCGAGTCCTTAGGATCGCCCCACCACATGTTCAGGGTGTTGCCGTAGGGATCGATGAAGAGTTTGATGTCGTTGTTTTGAACCATACTTGTATTCCTTTCCTCTTTTTCTTCGTCGTGAGATAGGCGGTGATGATAAATCCGTCACCGTTCAAATGCCGCGTCACCACGCAGAGGGTGAACCTGTTGATGAGCCGATAGTACAGGTAGACATCGCTCGCTTCTCCCTGACGATACACTTCATCTGGGCTGCGGAGGGTCTCCAGTGCGTCGGGCAGCCGCTCCGCGAGCTCTCCATGCTTATCTCTTACGATGTGCTCCCAGTACGGCTCGCTCGTTCTGATTTTCTTGCCCAACACCGATACCGTCTCGATGAGAGGAGAGGACGGCATGAGGTATTGTTCCATACTTACCGTTTTTTATCTTACGCGGATAATCAAAACTCGTCAATTTTTCAACGCGCGCGGGCGGGAAGAGCAAAAGCGAATAACCAAGTAACAAGAGACAAGCACCACGCGCAGAGGTACGATAACCGTTTAATCGGGTTATTTTTTGTTTTCTGGATTCCCGCGTGCGCGGGAATGACAGAACAGCGGGCGCGGGCGGGAGACGTGAGGAGTGTGAGGCGGGGCATATCACTGCTCGTTTTTTTTCGGCTCCTCTTGTCGCGGCAGGAACGCCAGGAACGCATAGACCGCCGCAATACCGATGAGAAAAATAGCGAGTGGCAACATACGATGATTGAGTTAATGATTTTTTGAAAGATGGAAGGATGAAATAATAAACACAATGAAGATACAGAGTCCAAGCACGCTGATTCTCAAATTGAACCTGCCATCGCTTAAAAATTGTCCAAAAATCAGCGCGCCTGCGGCAATAATAGTACCGCCAAATTCGAATCGCGTCAATGCGCAGGCGGGTGTCAGGTGGGGAGTGCTTTGAAAAATCATAGCGCAAGCACGGTGAACCTGGCAGCACATCGGGCAAAGCACTTCGTGCTGATGCATGAAATTGCCCGAAGGCTTACCGGGCGGAGGGCGAGCGACGGGGTTTTGTGGAGTGTGAGGCGGGGCATAGGTTATATTTTTTTCAGCAGTACGCGCCCTACTCCTTGATGGGAGGGGAGCTTGAGGCGTTCGATGAATTCTTGCGGCAGGAAATTGAGCTTCTCAAATCCAAGAGCGCGATTTTTCTTATCATACATGATAATATCGCCGTAGTCGTTCATGTCGGCGTGAGTTTCTTTTTTGGGATCGTCAAGCCAGAGGCAGAAGGTATTGCCGATGGTATCGAAGAAGAATGTTACGTGCTTTTCCATACGGTGCGCGCCCCATGGGGGCGGTAGGTGTAGTATGCGGTGATAAGGAATCCCTTGCCGTCGTAGTGTTTGCAGACCGCGCAGAGATATTTACGCCCGCTCACTTTCCGGTAGTAGAGATACACGAGGGGGTCGGCCTTGCTGATCATCACCGTTTCTGCGTCGATGAGCGTCTCCACGAGTTGATTAAATTTGTTCGCGAGATCGGGATGTTTGCGTACGATATTGTCCCAGCCTGCGCGGATGATTTTGATTTTTCTCCCCATGACGGACACTATTTCATGGTGCGGCGCGATTGGTTCCAGAGCGGTGTCCATATCTTGATTCTATCGCGGCGCGTGCGCCCAGTCAATACGCGCGGGCGGGAAGGTAACTTACTGCCCATATTCCAAGTGTAGTTAAGGCGAGGGAGGGGGAGCGGAGGAGTGTGAGGCGGGGCATATATCGTGATAAATCCTAAATTCTAAACTCGAAATCCTAAAATTGTTGTAGATACCCACGGCTAAAGCCGTGGCACTTGCAAACTTTACAAGCTTCGCTTGCCCGCTTCGCGGGGGCTCATTCCTCCACGGGCAAGCCCGTGGATTCCTGCCGCTTCGCGGACGTTTGAATTTATGAGTTTGATGGAATGGATGATAATATCAAAGCTCAAAGTTTGGATGTCAAAGGGGCAGCATTATTGTATCATTCCTTCATTGAATGTTCCCCTGTTTCGACGATCTGCATCGCGAGGACGATAGATTCCTTTGCCTGCGTTTCCGTGTAGCTCTCGAATGGTACGGCCGGCGGGGCGAGCGCGTCCGGGTAGCGGGTGGGGATGTAGTACTGATCAAGCACACGGCCTGCGTCAGCATGGGCGGCAAAGGCCGGATCAAATTTTGTGCATTCATCGAGGAGCTCTTTCACCGAGTGCTTCCAGACCGAACGCGCGCCTTTGAGGTAGAGGTAACCTTTGAGCGCTTTCTGTGCCGCTTGTTCTGCGGAGTAACAGGCGTCAGCGAAGAACCGATTTTCTATGTCTTTGCGCGCCGCTTCCAGTTCATGGCGCGCCTGTTTGACCCAGCGTTCAAATTCTTCAGTGCGATGCTTCATACAGTAGCGTGCCTTCGCGGAGCGCTCGCATAACGAGGGGATTCTCCCGTTCCTGCATCGTTTCAAATTCCTCCGGCGTGTAGATGAATGCGTCCACGCGCGGCAGATCTTTGGGCAGGAGGAGCGCAAATTCCTTCAGCCGCTCGAGGAAGGGCTGGGAGGTTTCCTTGATGAGCAGAAGATCAATGTCGCTCTCCGCGTCCGCGTCGCCGCGCGTACGAGAGCCGAAGAGGTAAGCGCGCGAAGGACGGTAGCGCGCAAGCGCTTTGCGGAGCGATGCTTCATGCGTCTGGCGGGGCATAGAGATTCAGTTTAGCAGATTTTCAGTTGTCAGGAGTGAGTCACGTGATTGTTAGGGTCAGAGCATGAGGTGGGCGGGGAGGAGTTCGCGCGTGAATGGATTCATCACGAGCCCAAAGGTCTCCAAAGTCACGACCCCGAGGATCGCGCTGTCGCCTTCCTCGCCCAAGACCACCTGCGTTGCCGATTCAACGTCTTTGAACTCCACGAACGCGCTGCCGATCGGGCGCTCAATCACGGTGCCGTCGGCGAGCGAAAACTTCTGCGTGCGCTGGGGTTTGAGACCAAGCTGCTCCCATACTCGTCTGGGGAGCACCGAATACTGCGCACCCGTGTCCACGAGAAAGATCCCCTCGAAGATACGGGAGGGGTCGGCAGGGTTTTTCATTTTCAGCGTAGCGTTCGTGATGCCCATAGCGCATTGATCAAGCTTTTCGTGTTTTGATTCTATCGCGGCGCGTGCGCCCAGTCAATACGCGCGGGCCGCAATGACGGAGCGGATTGAGTGAGGCGGCACAAAGTGTGGTGAGAAATTTCAAAGCTCGAAGTTTCCCGCCAAGGCGGAATCCCGCTTACCTTACAAGTTAGGCGGCTCCGCCGCACTCACGCAGTCCCGCATTAAGGCGAGCGAGCGAGCGAGCCTTTAGTGCCGTGGCGGATAACGGTGATACCCATGGAAAAGAATTTGGCTATGGTAAGCGAAAAAGATTGAAATTCCGATACGATAAAATAAATAGGATTCAGGGAGCGGGACAAATATCAAAACTGCGAAGGTGGCTGGTGAGGGTGCCCTTGGTCTTGTTCTCGCCGTGCGCGGATTTTCCCCGCGTACGCCATAAGTCCCCCGGCGATGGCGGCCAGAAGGAAATCGATTGCGATAAAAATGTAGATTCTGTCCATAGAGTCTCGTCTTAGCGTTTCGCGGACTTGACCGCGATAAGGGCAACAATGACCGCAAGGATCCCCACAAACATGAAAGCGATCGCCATACCTTCCGTGAATGTTTCCTCGAATGTCATAGTTCTTCTTGCTTTGAAAAATGGAGTGCGACGTACAGGAATATGACGGTGAATATGACCCCCGCCAGAGAAATCACCGTGCGTATGCCCAGTGGGCTGTCCGACGGCAGGATCTGGTTTGCCACAACGCCGAGGAGCATGCCCTTCACGACATCGTTGCAGAAGTCGGCGAGTGTGGAGGATTGGGAACGAGTGAGTACCAGGGCCATACTGCGATTATATCACGTTGCGGCATGACGCATCAAAATCGTATTGTTACGCGCGGGCGAGCGACGGGGTGGCGAGGAGTGTGAGGCGGGGCATTAGGATAAAAAATTCAAAATGTCGCCGCAGCAACAGGATCCCGCATACATATAGAAAGATGCGGGTCATGTGCGGGACAAAACTCAAACATCAAAGTTATGCGGATGAAGGCGCGGTTCTTGGCACGGGGAAGACTTCAATGGCGCGGAGCGCGTCCACTTCGCTTGATCCCAAAACTTTTTTCCGCGCGAGCATCTCAATAAGGAGATTCGTCTTCTCGTCCTGCTTCCGCGCAAGTACGACCAAATCGCCTTTCAGGTCGGCGAGCTTCGCGGTGAGGTAGTCTTTGTCGGGGAGGGTGTTTACCTTTTTCTCAACCCGATCTAACCGCGACTCCACCCGCTCAAACCGTGTGTCCACCGCGTCAAACCGCTTATCTACCGCGTCAAATCCTCGCTTGACCATGCGACCTAATTTCTCGAATTCTTGTGGGGTCGTTTTATCCATACGAATGCATTGTAGGTCAATTATGTTCGAGTGTATTCTAACCGCAAGCGCATAAAAAGCTAAAAGACGCCCAAGGTTAGGTAAAATGGATAAATACCACTTTACCGCTCACCTAACCACCTTTGGCGTCTTACCGTCAGTTTACCCAAGAGGAGAGAATACTGCTATCGGCGCTCGCACGCAGAAGGCTCACCCAAAAAGAAATAGCCCGAGCATTGGGGAAGCGTCAATCCTCGATATCACGGGAGTTCAAGAGAAACAAAAAAGAACGCGGCAGCTACCATGCCGGGGATGCGAAGCGGGCGGCGCGCGAACGGATGGAGGAAGCGAACGCGGCCCCCAAAAGGATCGAAAATGATCCATGGTTACAACGATACCTCGTCAGAAAACTGAAACGGTACTGGTCGCCGGAACAGATGGCCGGACGAGTGCGGAAAGACCATAACGTCATCGTATGCCATGAGACTATCTACCAGTATATCTACGACGAACGTCCTGACTTGAAGAAATATCTCCGGTGTCAAAAAGGCAAATACCGGAGACGGTACGGCACAAGAATACGCGAAAAACAAAGGGAAGAAGAGAAAAAGAGAAGAATTGATGAACGGCCCAAAATCATCGAGCAACGTGAGCGTCTCGGAGACTTTGAAGGTGATACGGTTATGGGACGGCGGGGTACCGGATCACTCGTGACGCACGTTGACCGCGGAAGCGGCTACACCCTGATTGATCACGTGGCACATGCGACCGCCGAGGCAGTCAAGGAGAAAGCGGCGCAACGATTCACAAAATTATCAAAACAAAAAAAGCATACGATCACGTATGACAATGGATCAGAGTTTGAAGCGCGTGAAATGATCGGACGGGAGACGGGCATGGAAATATATTTCGCCTATCCGTACCACTCATGGGAACGGGGAACGAATGAAAACACCAACGGACTGATCAGGCGGTTCTTTCCGAAGAAGGCGTCTTTCGCGGATATCACGGAGCAACGCGCGATGCGCGCGGAACGCCTGCTCAACACCCGGCCGCGCAAGAGATTGGCGTACCTAACCCCTGTGGAAGTCTTTAGAAGAAATATGCACTTGACTTAGAATTTAGGTAGCGCGTCAAAACTTTATTAATTGGGCGGACGGGGAGGGAAACTGCGGTCGCAACACACGAACCCTGTACCGCATAATAGATCGTATCTTAGTGTTGTGCAGCGCGCACTGACACTGATGCACGCGAGTAGTGTCTTCGCGTCTCCTTTACAATTGACGCCGCAGCACGTGAAAGGGGTGGGACAGATACCCTCGAGTATGGCTAGTCCGTTGCCGCACTGCCCTCTGGTATCGAGCAACATGCAGGTACCCGCGCAGGTGGTGGTATCAGCAGGAGTGTCAGATGTGGGGCGCGGCGTGAGCGGCGAGACGCCTTGATCAAAGAGATTTTCTACGATAAACGTGGTAAGCGCGTAGGCGATGAGCACGACGAGGAAGCCCATGACGGCGTTTTCCAGCGTCGTTTTCCCGCTGTCCGCGTTCTCTTGATTGCCCCGCGCCGTCATCCAGCGGAAGCCTCCCCAGAACATGAGGAAGAAAAAAACCACGCCGATGAAGCCGAGCAGCAGTTGGACGATCTTCCCCACGGCGGCGGCAGGCGTTATTTTTTTCTCCCCTATCACCTCTCCTTCCTTCGCCGCAGTGTCCAGGCAGAACGGATCCCCCTTGCCGCACGCAGACAGCGAGACGGCGTGCGCTGGAGGAGTTAATAAGGAGAAAGAAGTGAAGGAAGCCGGCGGGGCGAGGGTGGCGAACGAAAAAATGACAACCGTGCCGACAGCTATAAAAATGAACCGACGGTACCGGAAAAGACGAGAGAAGCGAAGTCTAATCATTGAAAAAAACGCCCCATCACATAGACGGTGAACGCGTAAGAAATAATGATCACGCCAAGTCCCAAAGCGAGATTTTCCATGATGCGCTGGGACTCTTCCACGATTTCCGCGTTGCCGCGCGCGGTCATCCATTTGAGCCCCGCCCAGAAGAAGAAGAGGAAGAAAATGATGCCCGTGAGCAGCAAGAGCAGGCGGATGACATTGCCGATTATTTTCGGCAGGGAGGTAGGCGGTGTTCCGGGAGAGGTGAGGCCGGCGTAACCAGCAAATTTCTTTATGCAATAGGGATCGCTCCCTGCGCTGTCGCCGCACCCGGCGTCCTCGGGCGCAGGGGTGGACTTGGGAATATCTTCATCTTTTAGTGCACAACACCTTAGTGTGCCCTCACTGATAGTGTCGCAATCAAGGGGTCCTTTGTCCGCGCGAATTTTCGGGCACGGCTCAATCGCACAGTAACCTCCGTAATAATCATAACAGCTTTCAGACAATACAAAACGCGGCGCCGCGAGCGCTGCGGCGAAAAGTATCCCCAACATCATGATGCGGAGAGAAGTTGCACGCAACATATCACGGTACCGCGTATCGCTCGGCATTCGTGTATTCAGACACACGAACGCCTCGCTTAGAAAAATGAAATAATTTTATGCCGCCCGTTCGAGCACTTCGAACACGAACCGCGTAATCGCGAATGCGACGAAAATAATGATGAGCCCGACGATGCCCTGGCCGATCGCTTTCTTGCCCGACTCGACGCCTTCCTCATTGCCGCCCGCCGTCATCCACTTG
>Ga0156154_143_pt2 | contig 11068 bp, 8 predicted proteins | sample RifCSPlowO2_02_FD_107807 | JGI IMG/M metagenome (GOLD analysis project Ga0156154, IMG submission 107807) | Candidatus Uhrbacteria bacterium RIFCSPLOWO2_02_FULL_54_37
CCGAGGTTATTTGCCGTTCCTGCCGCTCCTACCCATAGGTAAATCGTGGAGGTTGCGGCACCAGTGACCTTCACGCCCAGATTTGAGGTATCCACGTTGAGCACCTGCGTGCCCGAACCATTCTGAAGCTGAAACGCCGTAGTGGAGGCCTTGTCAAACAGTGCGCCACCCCTCGAATACGCGTTTGACGACAAGGTTACTATCCCGGCGATAGTCGCTTCATCCGCCACTGCCAAATCGCCGCCGCTGAAATTAAACGTACCCGACTCCGTGAAATCCGGCCCCACATAGAGGTACGCCGTGCTGGTCGCGGACGTGCTGGTCGCGCGGTTCATATACGCAATACCGTCAATCTCAACGTCATCCTGCACGTAAAGCTCGCCGCCGGTATAGCCCAAGTTGTTCGCGGTGCCTGCTGAACCCACCCACAGATAAATCGTGGAGGTTGCGGCGCCAGTGACCTTCACGCCCAGATTTGAGGTATCGACCTTCAATACCGAGGTGCCTGAGCCATTTTGGACCTCAAGCGCAGTGGTCGAGGCGACATTGAGAAGCACGCCGTCGGACGAATACACGTCCGCCGCCAGCGTGAGGTTGCCCGTCACAAACAGCTTGTCATCAATTTCAGCATCATCCTGCACATAAAGGTCACCGCCGGTATAATCTACGAAGTTCGCGGTGCCGCCCGTGCCGAGCCAATGATAGAGCGTCGTCGTAGCAGCACCCGTCATCACTATGCCGCTATTGGTGGTATCCACCTTCAGCACATCCGTCCCCGAACCGTTTTCCACTTGAAACGCAGTGGTAGACGCCTGGTTAAACAGCGCCCCTCCCGTAGAGTAGATATTGGCACCGATGGTGGTCGCGGCCACTACCACGCCGACCGTAAAGAGCGTAGCCAACACGATGGTTGCCGCTCCTGTGATATAAGTTTTGAAACGAGTATGAATACTCATAATACGATTTTTAATAATAAAAGACGCCTCGCAGCGTCCTCAAAGTTATCCCCCCTCCCAGAGGAATATTTAATATTTCAAATTGCATCCCATCTCTTTGAGCGAGCATGCCCTCAATGATGTGGATAAGTGAATTAACAATATCAAATTCGGGAAAAAATACAACCTGTGGATAACCACCCCAGCTACCCTCCCTGCCTCTCCTTCAACTTCTCTATTTCCAATTTTTCTATTTCAGCCTGTATAATCGCCTTATTCGGATAGTCAGGAGCGGTCTTGAGCACTTCCCGAAAATGCCCAAGCGCGTCCTCGCGCAGCTGTTTGTTGTCTCCCTTGCTCTCCTGATACCAATTCCGCTCATAACTTCCGAGCAAGGACAGCAACTCTGCCTTTTCGACAGGCGTTTTCGCCGCTTCGATTCCTTTCTCCAGAAGCGGCCTTATTTCGCCGCGCTTCACCGGCAAAAGTTTTTCGTAAATCTCCGCAAGATTGCGATAGAAGTTAATGTCATCGTCTTCGTTTTTGAGCGCCTGCAGATACGCCTGCTCTCCTTGCTCCGGCTCATGCAAAAACCACGCATAGAGGTCGCCAAGGTTCCCGAATGATATGGAATTCAAAGGGCTTACCTCGCCCAAGCGGATCCACGCGTCCCGCGCTTTTTCAAACTGATTCATGTTTTTGTGCACTTTCCCAAGATCGAGCCAGGCGTTGAATGTTTCAGGGTCTGCCTTCAATGCGTTCGTCGCGGCCGTAAACCGCTCAAAATACGCTTCCTGCGCTCCCGGCGGCAGATTGGGATCTGCGTTTTCAAACTCAAATAGATGCGCGTATGGCTGCAATTCCTGCCGCAAGCTCGGATCGCCCACGTGCGGAGCCTGTTTCTGCGCCTGATACCACCACGCGCCCGCCGCCAGTATAATCGCGAGAACTAAACCTGCAATCATTCCGCGCTTCCCTTGAAAATAGGCCTTATACGCCATATGAGCCATAGTAAATCTGAATAAGCATACCTGTCCTATTATCTGCGAACATGCTGAAAAACACAACCCCCTCCGGTATAACACCGGAAGGGGTATGCGTGTTTGCCTCTCAACAAACTCCTAATCGGTCCAATCTGCCCTAGATTTTTTTAGAGCGACTGGGGAGTAGTTGTGGTCAAGAGACCCTTCACCCGGAATCCGTTCGTCCACTCTGCAGTGTTCGTCGCAGTCGACGAATTGTACTGCACCGTGTACGCAAGATCGCCCCAGATGAAGTCATTCTGGTCGTCCGAATCAACGCCGGTGCAGGCATTGTCGCCTGTCGTGGTACCGGCGCACTCCACAACGGTGCTGGGGAATGAATGGTCGCCCAGCAAGCTGACGCTCACAGAGCCGCCTGCCGTGCCGTCGTCGGTCACCGTGCCAAACAGAGTGAAGGTGCGCGAGCCGCCTGCCGGTATTTCGCGCATTTCACCGCCGTTGGCGATGCCGCCCGAGTCCGTATCAAAGAGGAACTCAAGAATGTCAGGATTGGTCACTGCACTGGTATCGTGCTGCGTAATCGCAGTCACCGGTCCTTGCGCGTAACCGCTATCGTTGACATAGAAGTCCCTCACGTAAGAGATCGAGCCCGTGCTCACCCCAAAGGTGAATTTATACACGGCGACAGGGCCTTTCGGATCAGCGCTCAAGGTGAACTTGGAAAGTTCACGCAAGCCGCTGCCGAAGGCATTGCTCAACGCAACCGCCGCATAGGTCGGAGTCGACCGATAGAGCGTAAATGCGTTGAAAGTCGGTGCGCCGGAGACGGTCGCATCGGTGCCGGACGAGGCGCCGCGCGCCGTGACATCGCCGGTCGCATTGATCGAGAGCTGGAAGCCCTCGCCGGATGAGCCCTTTGATGCGTTCGAACGGTCAACGTTCGCCGTATCCACTTTGATGGTAAGCAGTTTAGTGCTCCCTACCGCGACCACAAACGGGTCAAGCGACATATCGAACAGCATCGTCGTCGGAGACGTCGCCGAATCAGAAGATGTCGGCGTAACGCCTACCGTCTTGGTGCCGTCCGTGAGCCAGATCTTGTCGAACTGGTCAGGGCCGCCGGAGTTCACGTCAGTAACGCTGACGTATATCTTCTCGATATTCACATTCTCATGCTGTGCCGATGCCGCAATAACGCCGACCGATAACCCCGTGGTTTGCGAGGGAATAAGGCCTGCGATAGGCGTGGAGGCGTCAGGAGAAAGTGACAGCGTGCCGGCGGAAGCCAGCGTCATGCTCTGCCCGTCCGAGTAGTTGTAGGTGGGCGTGATGCTATTGCCCGTATCTACCCCCGTGGCAGAGATTGCATTGGTCGCATCGTTTTGCAAGCCAAAGGCGACTGATCCGGACGTCACGCTCTTGGAGATATTCCCCTTGATCGTCACAGTCTTGGACGTCCCCTTGGGCACCACCAGCGCATTCACAAAGGTGAAGGTGGAGGTGGCTGATGCGGCCGCGGTCGTCGAGGTCGGATCCGGATCATTGGAGGTGACAAGCTCGGTGGAGCCGTCATAGAGCTTAAGCCCGGAAATCAATGCCGGATAGGCCGAACCTGTGGTGTGCTGGGCAGATTTGATCTGCGTCACGCGCATGTCTTCACCGGAAGCCTGCGCGTCAAGCACGAGGTTTGCAAAGGTGAAGCCATTGGTGCCGGCGACTACCGTTTGCGCCACCGGCGTCGTTTGTACGCTTCCCACGAGCGAGCCGATCTGGACCGTCTGCGTGGTGGAAGACTGCACCGTTGCCGGCGTCGCCGTGATGGTCTTGCCGGTTGTCGCGCCCTTTGCCGTGATATTGTTTCCTGGCGTAAGGTTCACCTGGATAGTGTTGTTCACTGCAAAATCAGACGAAAGGGTTGCCTTCACCGTATACTTATGCACGCCGGCCGGCACCGAAATGGTGTCAGTGGTCGTGGCGCTCCCGAATGAGGTAATGCCAGAGCCGTAATCAAAGGTCGGATCAGTGGGGCCTGCGATCGCCACGCCGTTTTCATCATACACCGTGACATTGGTCACGTCTGACGTGGTGGCGACTGTGGCGTTTGAAGAAGCGATGATCCGCACTTGGACGCCTAAGCGCGTGATCTGCACCTCTTCGCCCTTTGCTTCGAAATTGAACATGCCGAGTACCTGGTCGTCAGCGCCTTCCGCAACCTTGTTGGAGGGGGTTGCGACTGGCTCAACTTTCAGGGTGCCGGTGTCAATGGTCGTGACCACGCCGTTGAAGCGAGGATCAGAGCTTGCAGGCCAGGTGCCGGCAAGGATGTAATACCCGTAGGTAAGACCCTTCGCGAGAAGATCAGAATCCTTCTCGATGTCGAAGTCCACCGTGCGATTGGAGCCCGAGTCAAGATTGGCGCGGATCGCAAAGGACTTGTTCTTGCCCTTCTCGATCTTCATGGCGGGAGAGAGCTTGAAGTGCGCTTTCTTGTTGACCGGATGCTCCATGGTGGCGAGCACCACGCCGTCGGACACGAGCTGGACATTGGAAATATCCGTATCGTCGGCAGATCCTGCCTGATCCCAGATGATTTCCTGCACTTCTACGTCTTCCGCCGAACCCACCGCGAGCTGTACCTCGGCAAGCACGTAATTCAGCGTGCCTATCTTCTGGGTGGACAAGGAAGGGTTCAAAGAGCCAGCCGTCACTGTGATGGTGCCGACGGAGACGGAGTTGTTGACCGTCATCGCATTGCCGTAAATCGGCAATGCCGCCGACAGGGTGCCCTGCTTGAGCGTCATTTGCACGAACCCGAGGACAGGCGTTTCTCCCACATTGGAAGTAAGACTTGCTGCGGTATTGCCGCGCAAGGTGATCTTCTTGGTTTGTCCCGACGGGATGGTGATGTCGTCAAACAGCGTGAACTGGTGCGCGGAATTGAGGGTCTTATCAAGCCCCACCTGCGCGCCGTCCACGAGGACGGAAATGTCCGAGAACACCGAGTCCTGGGCAATGCCGCCGCGCTGGCCGACGAGCGAGTCAATAACGACGTCGCCGCCAGTGGCAGTCGCGTCAATGACGGTGAACGGGATCAATGCCCCTTTCACCGCAGTGCCGGATGCCGGCGTGCTGGCAGAGAGCAAGAGCGAGAGGGTCCCGCCTGCCGAGACTGCGCCGCCGCCGCCCGCCATGCCGCCGTAGTTGGCCAAGCTGTCTTCCTTGCCGGTCAATGAAGAACCAGCGGAGTAGGATGCGAGGCCGCCTGCGGCTGCCGCGAGCACGTCGCCCGCCTTGTAACGGTTTGCGGAGAAGGCTGCGTCAGACGCGAATGCGCGCTTGGTCATGCCCGCCGCAATGTAGTAAGTAGTCGTAGAGCCTGATTCCTTGACGAGCGACCCGACCGGGTACTGCGCCGAGGTAATGTCCGCTCCCGACGTATAGTTGACGAAGAACGGATCTGGGACGTCATCAATCTTCTTGTTCCAGTTAGATCCGTAGAGTGAAACTGCAATCGCTTCCGAGGTTACCCAGACGAGTTTGCCGCCCGGCTCAACCGCATACGTCTTCGGATCGGTCGTGATCTTTATCAGCCTGGTACCAGGGCGATACGTCACGTTGCCGCCGATCGCGTAGGATTGAAGTTCGGATTGCGATACGGTCACTACGCCCGAGAAGTCTGAAAACCACGTAAAGTAGGCCTTGTCATTCGGGAATACATACCGCTTGCCGCCCAAGAGCCAGTAAACCGCAGAATTGCCGGCCATCTTAATGAGATCGCCGTCCTGGGCTGCGCTGGCAACCGAGACGTTCAAAGTCAAGGCAGCTATCCCTAAAGACCATACTACCGTGGTGAGTACGACTCCCCAGGTAAATGATTTCTTGATAAAATTCGACATTCGTACTTCCTTTCAAACACACTCATGTCGTCCTCCGGCATAACGCTGGCGTTATACAATGAGCGTGCGTAATTAAAACATTGCCTCCAGTTCTCGTTCTCTGGAGAACGTCGACCTTTCTATTTTTATAGATCAAAACCAATGGGATATTCTTCCGGTTCCTTCGGTTCCTTTGGCGTTTCTTCAATGGGTGCAATGGGCGCGGATTTTTTCGTCGCAGTATGCATGCGCGTCGCGTTCCCTCCGCGTTCTGCATTTCCGGAATCTTGTGGTGCGTCCGAATCCCCTATCACTGCATCGGTCGAGGTTTCATACGCAGGCATCGTAGAAGCGCTGAATCCGCTCCGCGCCTCCACTGACGCGCCCTCTACCAACCCCTGGCGTTCGGCGACATCTTCCTTCACGATATTTTCAGCTTCATTGATAAGCGAAAGCGTAACCTGATAATTTCCGTCATGCAATTCCTGCTCCGCCTGCACCAACACGTCTCCCGCGGCATTCACGCGCATCTGATCGGCATCGGTCGTCATCAGCGTGCCGATGGACTCCTGCACGGAGGCGAGCTCTTTGCTTATGGTCTCCTTGACGATCCGCTTCACGTCCGGATCCTCTGCGTCGGTCACGGTCACCATCACTTCAAGCACGGCGCGTTTTGCTTTGGCAACCGTCGAGAGCGCCACGGCGAGCTTCGGCTGCAGCGAAGTCGATGCGCCTTGTCGCAATTCTGCAAGCGCCTTTTCCGTCGCGTCCGCCGAATTGGCGGTATCCACCAGCAGGACAAACGGATAGCGCTGGCGCTCTTCCGATGATTTTTGCAAACGATCGGCAACCTTCGCGAACCGCCCTTCTACCACTCCGACCACGGTTTCCACGGCTGCGGACGAATAGGACTGCCCGTACGCGGCGGCGAGATCCTGGGCGCCTTGGGCGAGCAGCGCCACTTCGAGACTCTTCCGCTTCTCTTGAGGGTGCAGAGCGAGATTGATCTCGCGCACCGATGAGCCGATCTGGTAGAGCATCCGTTGCCGCGGCGTCGCGCGCAATGCCGCAAACCCCGTCCCTGCCGTAATCAGCAGCACCATGGCGATCCCGCCTGCCACCGGCAACGCATGCGGCATGACGTGCAGGAGTGAAAAATTTCTAAACAACGCGAGCAGACCGCGTGATGCGCTCATGCGGTCTTCCTCGGGCATGCGAGGAATGCGGGACAATACGAAATCCTTATGGAGACGCAAAAAATCCCGGGAAGGCGCATGGTCCTTCTGGAGCTCCTGCAGGCGTTGAATGAGTGCGCGATGGTTCATGGCGAGAGAGCAAAAAATTCTTATCCTTGAGTCCTTGCGAACGAACGATTGTTCTCTATTCTCACGACGCGACCCCCAGCTGTTTCTTGAGCGACCGCATTGCCCGATGCAGGAGCACGCGTATGCTGACGTGAGATTTGCCGAGCGCCGCGGCGATTTCTCCGATGTCCAGATCCTCGACATACCGGAGATGGATGATTTCTCGATATTCCGGTTTGAGCGACCGCATGCCATTCCTCACCTGCCCAAGCTCTGCGGCAGCATCAACCGTTAACGTATTTGCACTGACGATCGTCGCAATATCTTCTTCGTCAATCTCCACGACATATTCCTGCGTGCGGGCTCTCTGCCTGAAATAATCTACGATCGCGTTGCGCGCCGCTTGATACAGAAATGCCCGCATCTGTATCACCCTCTTTCCCTTGGCGATCGCTTCAAATGATCGTAAAAAAACATTGCTCAAAATGTCTTCCCGGTCCTGCGCGTGGCTGACGCGAAATGAAATATAACGATACAGGGATGGCGCATAGGCATCATATATCTCGCCAAATACACTTCGATCTCCTTGCGCCGCTTTCTCAATACGTTTCATGTCTTCTTGCATGTAAGTAGACGAAAAGATAAGGGCTTTGTTACACCTCAAACTGTACACCGAAGTAACAGTAATTGACAATAAAATCAAGCAGAACTATAATTTATACATTGAATTTCTACATTAGTGTAGAAAATCATGTCGAGAAACAGAGAACCACAACATGATCCTCACTCCTTGTCCAGACGTGAGCAGGTAACTGCTCACTCACCCTCACGTCATCCCGACCCGCACGGAGGGATCCCTCTCACCCAGGAGCACTCCTTTTGCAAGGTCCTGCCTTAAGCCTGCCGAAAGGGATTCCTCCATTTCCCCCTCGACGCGGCTCGGGGTTCAGTCGGAATGACGATAGTTCGGTGAGCAGTTACGTGAGCAGATAATGAATTACTCGCCATGCTGCCTTCCGCATCTCCTCATCTACCGCTCCGCGTGTCAGTGTCAGAAGCGGCGCGACTCTTCGGCCTGTCGGACAAAACAATACGCGATGCGCTGAAAGCCCGAGAGATTAAATATATCCTAATTAAGGGCAGGTACAAAATTAACTTTGAAAGCTTGCTTGCCTGGACGCAAAAAACAGTCCGCCGGCAAAACAAACTCACGCGATTCGGCATGGGAAGATATGTCAGGGAATGGCAGCACACGGATTGATCTCAAGTTAATGTTGACCGCACAAAGAAGGGCTGACATCGTCAGCCCTTCAGGCATTCATGCGATGCGAAAGCGTCTGCGCGCGGACGCTAAAATACAATCGGCGCGTTTCCCAGCGTTTCCAGGAAATGCACATTGAGCGAGAGAATGCCAAGCGCAAGCCCGATCACGAGCACGGTGGCATACACCGCGCCGTAATGCTGGATATGGACATGCACGAAAATAGTGAGGAAAAGCTGCAGCACCAGCCAGAGGACGAATATCCCCACGACCCACGGAAACACCTGCAGCGCAGTATCCCACCAGGTGCGTCCTGCGGCGATCGTTGATTCGACCGCCGCGGCGGCAACCTGCGGCGTCCCGGTCACGGCGCCATAGACCGCGCCTCGTGCGGCAAACGATGAAGAAGTTGCGGGCGCAAACGAAGCGCCAAAGTGCTGCACGACCAGCGTCACCGTCCTGCCGTCTACCGCACCGGTCGTGACCGCAATGCCAATATCCCGGTATTTGGGATTGAGGATATTCTCGCGGTGTTTCGGACTCTCCATCCAGGCTTCCACCACTTCTTCCGCATTATTAAAATCCATGGCAAGATTCTCGCCCGCATACGTATAGACATACCCTGCGCGCTTGAACCACTCCCACGGAGATTCGCCTTGAGGATTCGTATGGGCGAAATACCCCTGACGCGCCATTTCTTCCGCTTTGAACGCGGCGGATTGCTGGAGCACGTCATTCCCCTGCATCGGTGCGATGCCAATGTGTGCGCGCGCTTCATTCGTGAGCGTGATAATCCTCTGCGCGGTGAGCGAAGAAAAGTATGCAGGAGTGGGAAACGTGAGAAACAGCCCCAAGCTCAACGCCACTTTCGCGCCCACGAGAATGAGACTATACGCCGCCAGCGCGTGACGGCGCACGGCATGCGGCTTATACCCGTTGCGCGCATGGGGAATAAATACGTGGGCAAGCCGCTGCCACCACGGGTAATGCGCTTCCGCATGCTTCCTGCTCCTCTCAAGCCCGCTCCATCTCTGCGCATGCGGCGCCAGACGCTGCCACCAGCGCCACTCCTCCCCTCTCTTATACTCTTTTGAGTGCCACATAAAGGATTTTGTAAAAGCGAGGGAATGCCAATGCGCGGAGGCGGAAAGGCGTCAAGGTCGCGTGATCGCGACGCCGAGCACATTGCGCATTCCCGAGCGGCTACCCTTCCAGCTGATATTGCTTTTCGTAATGCTCCTTAAAGTTTCTTCCTTGTTTCAGCGGCTTCCACCATGCTTCGTGCTCCCGATACCACCGTATCGTCTCCGCAAGCGCCGTGTCAAACGACCAGACGGGTGCCCATCCCAATTTTTTCAATTTACTATTATCCAACGAATACCGGCGATCATGACCCGGACGGTCGGGTACAAATTCGATCATGTCTTCTCCCGCACCGAACGCCGCCAAAATCTTTCTGGCAACCGCGATATTCTCAATCTCCTCCCCCGTACTGATATTATATGCTTCGCCCAATACTCCTGCATGGAAGATCAAATCAATCGCGCGGCAATGGTCTTCGGTATAGATAAAATTCCTAACATTGTGCTCTCCTCCGCGGTACAAGGGCACTTTCTTTCTTTCAAGAAGATTGGTGATGAAAAGCGGGATTAATTTTTCCGGATACTGATACGGTCCGAAGAAATTGCAGGAATGAGTACGGATGACCGGCGTCTTAAACGTTTTCCAATATGCCATCACCATGTGATCCCCTCCTGCCTTTGCCGCAGAATAAGGGCTGGAAGGGTCAAAGCGCGTTTCTTCGGTGCTTCTGTCCTGCGCACCGCCGTAGACTTCGTCGGTGGAAATTTGGATAAATTTGGGAACGGAAAATTCGCGCACCGCCTCCAGCAGCGTATACGTACCCATGACATCCGTCACGAGGAAATCCTTAGGCGACTGAATGGAGCGGTCCACGTGCGTCTCGGCCGCGTAATTAATGATAACATCGGGCCTGAATGCTTCCACGGCGCGCGCCACCGCCTTTTCATCTGCGATATCGCCCTTTACAAACCGATACCGCGGATCGGACTCGATGTCTCTCAAATTCTCCAGATTTCCCGCGTACGTGAGTTTATCAAAATTCAAAACCTCATACAGCGGATATTTGCGCAGTATATATTGGATAAAATTGCTCCCCATGAATCCGGCACCGCCGGTGATGAATAATTTTGTTTCGCTTGACATGCTTGACATAATATTCTATCGTGCTACAATCACACTAGACTCCGAATACCGCCTGTAAGACGGGTGCCCGCAAGGGATAGGAGTTTTTATTATTAAAACGCCGTGGCGTCGCGCCACGGATTTTTTTATACCTCAATTACCGCGCCAACCTTCAGCAGTTCCGCATAATATTTCTTCGTATAATCTTGCCCCTCAAGATAATCGCGGACGAACCCCGCAACCGCGTCTGATAATCGGATCAGCGCGCTCTGCTCATCCTTCAACCCTTTTACCTTACCGACCATCAAACCATACCGCCGCAAACCAACGCCGACGACATTCACCATATGTTTGCTTAAGCCGTCAATATACACTACCACGGGAACGCCTGGATGCGGCGATCGACCGACGCTTCGTGCAATAGCTTCAATCGTGGCTTCAGTATAATCGACAATCCGATAAAAATGTTCAACGTACACACAACCTTCGAGATCGTGCCGATGTG
>Ga0156154_140_pt1 | contig 10823 bp, 12 predicted proteins | sample RifCSPlowO2_02_FD_107807 | JGI IMG/M metagenome (GOLD analysis project Ga0156154, IMG submission 107807) | Candidatus Uhrbacteria bacterium RIFCSPLOWO2_02_FULL_54_37
AGAGCCCAGGAAATCATTGACGTCCTGCGTGATGGTGGTCAAGCCCAGGTAATACTTGCGGCAGCGCTTGACGAGGGCGTAGATGAATTTGGCCGAATCCTCATGCTGCATGAGCCACCAGGCCTCGTCAATCACCAGGATGCGTTTCTTCATCTGCGCGCGCACGATGTTCCAGATGAAATTAATGACGGTATAGATCGCCATCGGCCGCAGCTCGTCTTCCAGGTCGCGCACCGAAAATACCACCAGCTGGTTCGCGAGATCGATGTTGGTCCGGTTGTTGAGCAATCCGGCAAAGGTTCCTTCGGTGTACTTCTTCAGCCGCATTGCGATGTCCTCGCCCCCTTCCATGCCGTGCAGGATGTCCTCCAAGTCCGACAAGACGGGAGGCTCGACGTGCGCGAGGTCCGACGACGCCGTGATGTCTTTCTTGGCGTACGTTTCCAGGATCGCGCGATCCAGGAGCGAATCCTCCTGATGCGTGAGCTCGCCGATCATGATCCGGATGAGCCCTTTGAGCGTGATGACCGCCGAACGGATGAGGTCGCCCGCTTTGGCATCGTCGCCGATCGCGCGCGGCAGATCGAACGGATTGATTTTGCTGTCGGAATTCAGGGAGATCGAGATGTACGTGCCGCCGACCGCCTGCGCCAGATATTGATATTCCCGCTCCGGATCAATGATGATAATTTCGGTGCCGAACATGAGCGAGCGCAGCACCTCCAGCTTGATTGCGTAGGATTTGCCCGCCCCCGACGTGGCGAATACCACCATATTCGCGTTGGGGAGCGAGAAACGGTCGAAGAGAATAAGCGAATTGTTGTGCCGGTTGATACCGTAGAGCACGCCGTTGTCCGAGGAGAGCTCGGATGAAACGAAAGGGAACGACGACGCGGCAGGCGACGTATTCATATTGAAGGAGACCGCCAGCTCATCGAGCGCCAGCGGCAGGGTCGCGTTAAAACCCTGCTCCGCCTGCCAGGTGGCTCGCCGCGTGAATACGAGCTTGGCGCCGATCATGCTCTCCACCTGCTCGGTGAGCTTGTTGAGCTCGGGGAGCGTCGGCGCATAGAGCGTGAGATACAGCCCGCATTGGAAGAAATACTCGGTGCCCTGCGTGATTTCATCCCGCAATTTCTCGATATCCTGCAGCGCAGTCTCTCGCACCGGATCCCGCGGCGCGCCTTTTTCGCGATCGGCCGCGAGCTGGGCTTCCAGGATGCCCACTTTGTTGCGGAGCTGTTTCAGAATGATTGCCGCGTCGATTTTATAGAAAAACATGCCGATGTCAAACGTGGCGGAGAGGTCAATCACCGGCTCAAACCATCCGATGGAAATGTAGCGGGGATAGGCCACGACAAACAGGCTGCGCAGAAACATTCCCCCGAGCTCCAGATAATCGGGCTGCACGCGCACCGAAGCGGGCGCGATGAAATCCCGGATGGAGACCGTGCCCTGGCGGTACACTTGTTCCGCGTGCAGCAGCTCTTCCTCCGGAAGATCGCCTTTCCCGCTCGACGTGGCGCCCGCCGCGGCAATGCCTGCGGCGCGCGGCGCGCGCGGCTGTCTTTTGAGAAGATTAAACATGTTATATTGAAAAATCCCAAACCCCAATATCCAATTTCCAATAAAATCCCAATTTCCAATTTCTCAAATATTTAGCTATTCGATCGCTTGTACATTGATTGGTCATTGGGAGTTGCGTATTAATCATCTATTTGACATTTGAAATTTGTCATTTGGATTTCCTCTCATGCCTCTATCTCCACCTTCCCTACCTCCGGCGCTTTTTCCGTCATGGCCACGTCGGGGTTGTAGGTGGCGTAAAACAATTCAATCAGCGACTGGGTGTCCAGCTCCGCGGCGGCAATCCCCATCGCGACCAGACCGCTCCGAACGTGCGCGACGCGTTTATCGAGCCCCAGCCGGTACTCCCGGAACCGCGCTTCCTTGAGCCGCACGATGCGGGACAGCGCGAACGTGTCCGAGACGCGCGAGAGCAGGGATTTATTTTTATCCGACACGGGACTGTAAGGAATGGCGACATAAAAACGTTTTGACACGATCTCGCCCAGGCTCACGAGCTCCTGGATGAACTGGCGGTAATCCGCCATTTGTATGCGCAGCAGATCGTTCATCTGCGTCTTCTCCCGCGCGGCCAAATCCGCAAGATAATGGTCAATGATAAACCGACGCGACTGGATGACGATCTGGAGCGGGAAATCGAGGGAATTGAGAAATGAAATATACCCCTGCACGGTCGCTGTCTGCTCCTCCGACGATTTCAGCGCGAAATTCACCGAAGACACGAGCAGCACCGCACGCACGCTGCCGTCCTTCAGCACCACCGTATCGTCCCTGATCTCGGCAATCGGAAGATAACGCTGGGTGGAAGGCAGCCGAGGGGGTTTCCGTACTGATTTCATTTCTTGCTCCTGGGGAGTCATGTGAGTGTAATTCAAAATTCAAAAATCAAAATTATGGAGTCCCGCCCCGGGCGGGATGTAATTCCTTAATTTTGCGTTTTGAGTTTTGCATTTTGCATTTCCTCGCCTTCGTACACTCCTCCCGTATCAACCATGAGCGCGAGTTCGGCCAAACGCGCGCGGCTCGCGTGCTTCACCGGCGGGCGTCTCTCCTTGTCGTCGCCCGTCTCCTCCCCCACGTCCGCCGGAAACGCATCATCCTCCTTGCGCCAGATGCGCACGCGCGGCTTGAATCCCACCTGTAGAAACGACACGATAAAAAAATGGAACGGCCGTCCGTTGACTTTGTAAAACCCGAAGAGCGCGATCAATCCCGCCACGATGATAAAGAGGAATATGAACAACGAAATGTCGAACAAGCTGTAGGCGAGCACGAGGAAGAGTCCGCCCACGATCATCATGACAAACTGCCGCGTGGTGATTGGCCCCAGGATCTTGTCTTCGACATCGATAAATTGCGGGACGATGAATTGATCCATGCCTTAATGTAAATTCGAAATCCTAAATCCTAAATTCGAAACAAGCATCAAATCCAAAGCACCAATTTTCAAACGTCCGCGAAGCGGCAGGAATCCACGGGCTTGCCCGTGGAGGAATGAGCCCCCGCGAAGCGGGCAAGCGAAGCTTGTAAAGTTTGCAAGTGCCACGGCTTTAGCCGTGGGTATCTACAACGTTTAGGGTTTTAATTATGGACTGGGATTTGGGACTTTATTTGGGATTTCGTACTTCGTGCTTCGAGCTTCTCGCTCTAGTATGCCAGTTTCTGGTTCACATCCGCAATAGCGTCAAACTCCTCGGGCGTGAGCACGGCGCGCTTGCGCGCCTGCCAATCCAGAATGACTTGCTTCACCGTACCGCCCTTTTCCATGCACTCTCTTCCCACGGCCAAATACAGCTGATGCACGGGAGAGGATTTCCATGCCGCCACTCCTTCGCTGCGCTTCAATAACGATTCGTCCGCGAGCAATTCCACCTTCTCGCGCACCTTGTCCGCCGCCGCCGGCGCCACGGGGGCCAGGCGCCTGAAGTCCTCCAGCGTAATGAGCCCAAGCTCTTCCACCGGTCCCACTACGCGCGGCCTCGCGCGGACCTCCTGCATCTGCGGCCGCACGTGTGCGGAAGGATCAGGAATCACGAATCTCGAATAAGGAGGTTGAGTGCCCTGGAATCCCGGCACTGCCGTCTCCCCCATTCCTAATTCCTTATTCGTTATTCCTGATTCCTCTTGAGGTTCCACAGATTTCACGATAGGGGTTTCCGGTTTCAGGCTCAAGGGTGCGGGTTCAGGAGTGAAATTCCTCGCGCGTATTTCTTCTTCGAATGCCGCGCGCGCGTCTTCCACGCGCTTCAGTATCAATTGCGCCGGTGCCGCCTCAAGCCCTACGCCGCCCAAGGCAATCGCGCGGGTTAAGACGTCTTTCGTCTCGGTCAAATCCCGCACATCCTTGATGCGCGACACGAGCGCGCGCCAGAGACGGGGGCGCACTTCCTCGCTCACCGGCAGACGGGAGGCCTGAATGACCGCATCCGCGCGCGCGCCGGCGCGCGCATTGATGCGCTCCGTCCGCGCCGCATCTCCGTCATTTTTCAGTGCGGCGATTTCCTCCTCATCGCTGACATCCACATAATGCCGCGAGACCGGCTTCCCTGCCGGCGTCGCTGCGCGCGGCGCCATCGCAGGCACCGACAGCACAGGCGTTGCCGGAGCCGCCGGTGACGCGAGGACGCTTCCCGCAGGCGAAGCGGCGCGCGACGTCCACTCCTCCAGCGTGCCGTTACGGAGTATCTTAAACTTCCCGTCGGCATCGCGCACGACAAGCTCATTCGGTTGCTGACTTTGCACGATCACATTATCCATACACCAATAACTTCCGTTTCTAATAAGTTTTCTCATTCAGATGGAGGGTTTTTACTGCCCTCGCTCTTGACGCGCGACTCGCCTACTCCCTATAATGCAATGGTTTCGTTATGATTATACCACGCTGGCAATTCACTTTGAATGATGCACAACTCGACCGACGATGATCGCGAGGAATCGAGATAAATAAGTATCCGAAACTCGCTGCACGAGGCGGCCGTTGGCTGCCTTTTTGTATTTTCAAAGTCCATCCATTTAAATTCAACTGTGGCGAAATCCCCATACGCCAAATGCGCATACCACTCGCGGGGTCTTTCGCGATACGCTCGACAGATACGCTCGACACCTTGACACATCATAGCCCACTATGCTATCTTTTTGCTAGATGATCGAGCGCGGATAGTAGCCCCTCCCGCAAGGGAGGCACAAGCTATCCACTACGCACTCGGTCAATGATATGAATAGTGCTGGGACGTACCCACTCGTCGAAGCCGCTACGGGGTGCCGAGCCAAAAGCTTCCGGTGCTCCCAAGCGGGAGACAGCACTATTTTTATTTTGTTCCGCTAATCTCATACCAATTCTTTCTCTATAGTTCCCTTCTTCACGACAGAAAGAAAATGTTTTTGGCCTCCCGCGATACTCCGTACCACCACACGAATTTTCACCTCAGCAACCACTGCCTCGAACATCCAATATTCAACCTTCTGCGGCAGGTCGGTACGCTCGCGGTGGTCCTGAAACGCCGCTGCTTCTTCCAGAAGTTTCTTCGCTCGCTCGAGCGTGAATAATCTGCCTAAGACATCATTCCTTGTCCTTGCGGTGTCATCAATGATATGTTCCCATCCCTCGCGCGTAATATGCACAACTTCTCCGCCGAACGCGGGACACTGCGGCGGGCTTTTCGCCCACACGCCGAAATAGAATCCCTTCGCCAACTGCTTGGCGAAGGTGAATGTTTTGTGGAAAATTTCGTCCATGCAATTCAGAATTGATCTTCACTAAGAACCCCATTGGAACTCACCAGTTTTCAGATCCCCATAAGCGAGGTGGGAATATTCGCTCTCGCCTGCTTTCCGACACTCGTTGCTCATGGTGAGCACCGCCAATCCCGCCCCGCACGTTCTCCGGCAATGATCCTTAAATGTCCGATGTGGGAAGCCGCGAGGCGCCGCCACGCTCAGAATCAAGGGATCCTTCTGTCCGTGGACAGAGAAAGTGCGGGGTGAACCGACTCGTCCGTGAGCTTCAACCGCTCGACCAGAATATGCCGCAAAAAACCAACAAGGAACTGCGGGGCAGCGGGGTCTTTCCCAAACATGTCCTCACTCATGCGCATACTCTTCCCCTTGACACGTCTCTCATAGTCATGGTATCTTCTCCTTACAACAAGGCACCGGGGACAAATCCGCCGCAAGGGGAAAGTCCTGCAAAGGACTACTCGGCCGCCTGACCGCCCGTTAATCGGGCGGTAATTTTATTCTGGTAAAGAGCGTACAATTTCTGCGCATTTGACCCAGATGGATTATCTAAATAGCTCCTGAGCAATCCTGCCAGCGCATCAGCGAGCCGCAAGCATGGTTCGGATTCATCGTTCACTATGCGCACCTTCTTCACCGCCACACCTTTGTCGCGCAATACCTTCTTCAACCGTCTCTCTTCCCATTTCGGCTTTTTTCCATCCACCACCACCTTCCTGATATTCCGCTCGATAATGAGATGGGCTACCGAGAATTCAAACCACTGCGGCACATCCACTGGATTGCGGACAAGGGAAACTTTCACTGAAAACGGCAGACCGTGCACCGCCTCCAAGAACCGGACCCTCATTTTCCAATTGTACTCCGCCCAATGAAACGCCTTGATTCCCAGCCGCCGCTCAATTTCAACAATCCTGTGCGCCACCTCCTCCGCGTCCTCGCATGTCACATACACCAATGCGATCGAGGAATGATCTGTCTGCTTATGGATGCCTGATTCGTCAATAAACACTTCCATACGAAAGTATACCATGATGATGCATAACAATGTTGTTACACATTCCACTTGAATTCACCTGTTTGTAGATCTCCGAAAGCAAGGTGCGCATATTCCTCTTCCCCCGCCTTCCGCGCCTCGTTCGATAAGGTCAGTACCGCCAATTTCGCCGACTCATCCGGGAGTTTCAATCGCTCAACCAGTATGTGCCGCAAAAACCAACGAGAAACTGCGGCGCGGCGGGGGCTTTCACGACACGCGCGAAAAACGTTCCCTTGACAACAATCTCCTTCATGGTCTATAGTTTTGTCGTGATCGGGTAGGATGCCGACCCACCCCGCAAGGGGGCTTAAGCATCCAACTACTGCCCGGTCTTTTTGTTTTCAATAAGATACGTCACACATATTGCATTACTTCCCGTAATGACGCCTCACGTCCGTACGCCATTTCACCGCGCGCGGTACCGTTGGCGATTGCGTGCGCTCCCGAATGTCTCCCGACTGACCTGAACGATATGCGCCGCGCGTCAAATGAGGGCCGTACCCTCCGTATGAGCCGCAACAGATAATCCTTGATCAAGTGCTCCCAGTCAGGGTACTCCGTATCAATCACCATGACATCAATGCGGGCAAGGTAAGGTTTGATAAGGAGGAACACGAGAATCGCAAATAATTTGTACATGAATACGCGCCGTTTCCCCATCCTGCGAAAAATTGCCTCCACCCTTCGCTTGTCCCGCGCGCGCATCACGACACTGTGATTGACGTCATTTGAAAATGCCACCACCGTATCATGGCTCGTGTCCTCAATTTTGCCGCTTTGGTCGATTTCAATGTGCATGCACTTCAATGTACTTGGCAAACTTTACGGACTTTATAAACTTCGTCACGCATTCCATCGAAATTCTCCCGTCTTCAAATCACCGTACGCCATATGCGCGTATTCTTCCTCGCCCGTTTTTCGCGCCTCGTTGGATAAGGTCAGCACCGCCAATTTCGCCGACTCATCTGTGAGTTTCAAATGTTCTTTCAAGACATGGCGCATGAAGGGTGCGAAGAATTCCGCGCGGCAGTGTCTTGGTCAAACTCGCTCACTTTCTCCTTACAATGCTGGCGGCAGGTGCGTGCGCTAATACTCACCACAAGACTTGACACCACAAGACTTGACCTTGACACGTTATCCATTGTTCCTTTATACTACCATCAGATCCTCCAGGAGCGTAACTTCACATCGGCGGCCCCTGGGCGGCCAGAAGCCAACCTCCACCATGGAGGGTTTTTATATTGCCGGAAAACATGAAATGAAATACTTCCTTCCTGACCTTTTATCTTCCTTCACTTGTGCGTAAAATAACTCCCCTTCCTTCGTGATGCCGGCAAAACGATGCAAAATCTCCGAGAGTGCATGAGGATTATCCGAAGAGAGGGGATGATTGCGGGATTCCCTGATAACTTCCAACGCTGCCGCAAAATACTTGAGCCTGCGGAAACGGTCGCGTGGATTCTTCTGGTGGAGATGCTCCCAGAAAAGATCAATGAAGACCTTCTGCTTCTTGAAATACGACGAGCGCACATACGGTTTCCGCTTCGTGCGTTTTCGTATCGGCTCATACACGGCCCTCGCATGCCGCATCACTTCGCCGTAACTCGTGCCCGTAAGAATTCCTATTTTGGTGTGATGGGGAATCATAATATTTTTCACGCATTCCACCGGAATTCTCCGCTCTGTAAATCACCAAAGGCGAGATGACTATATTCTTCCTCGCCTGCTTTCCGCGTTCAGCCCATTAACATCCAAAGGTTGATACTGATTCAGGAATAGGGGACGCGGCGCTCTCAGTGCATACGCCAATCGCGCCATTCGCATAAGGATGTACATGAAGCCCATCTCCCGACACCTTGACAATATAACCATAGGTGTTATGCTCAACTTAGCAAAATAAGTCCTAGCCGAACACCGACCGTATGGCGGGTCTCCCGAGCAATCGGGATAGGCTATTCCCCCTAACCATGGGGGCTTTTGCTTTTTAAAGAGCGGTGATAATGTGCTTCTGCATCAACATCCGAAGCGCATCCTGTGCCGTTACATTGCCGCTTTCCGCATCGCGAACCAAGCCGCACACGGCATTCGCGAGACGCACACACGCATCATTCTCATCCCTCTTTACCCCGCGCACCTTCCTCTTCCGCACCCGCAACGCCTGCAATCCGCGCGTGAACTGTTCCAACTCGCGCTTCCGAAATCCGTCCACATAGACCGTCGCTTCATATATGCCTCTCGCTCTCCTAAGAATCGCCTTTGCGGTCGCGAAGGCAGTAAGCTCGATATACTTTTTACTGTCCTGAAACGTTTCAAAAAACAAACTCCGACGGAATAGAGGTTGACACAACATCGCCGCGAAGTACGCTGCGCGGGCGGATTGCGACGATTTATGCCACTTCACGTTCCCTTTCCCCGATCGTTGCTCCACCTCCTCCAATGTGTGCGCCAAACTCTCTCGTTCCTCTTCCGTAACCACTACGCCAACGACAAAGAATCTCCCTCATACGCATACAATTTTTGTTTCTGCATATCTCCATTTTTTTCGTCACGCATTCCACCGGAATTCTCCCGTTTTCAAATCCCCGTACGCCATATGCGCGTATTCTTCCTCGCCTGCCTTCCGCGCCTCGTTACTCATGGTAAGCACCACCAATTTCGCCAACTCGTCCGTGAGCTTCATGCGCTCGACCAAAATATGCCTCAAAAAACCGACGAGAAACTGCGGGGCAGCGGGGTCTTTGTCAAACTCTGCTTCCCCAACCTTCAACCCATTCAACCCATTTGACACGATTTATTATATATTGTATATTGTAAATGTGATTTGACTCTGGGGTGCCTTCACGGGCAGCTCCAGATTTTTTATCTCGCAATTTCACTCCTCACTTTCCTCAAATCAATAAACTTGGCCACCTCCAGCAATTCCCGTGAAATATGGCCGCGCGTTGACATCACGAGCACTCGTTTACCTTTCTTCCTGACACGCTCCAGTGCGGGCGCGAAATCGCTATCTCCAGAAACTAATATGACAGTGCCATAATGATCAGCGAGCTCAACCATTTCAAGCGCCAATTCGATATCGAGACTGCCCTTGCGTTTACTTCTTCCTCCTCCCACGTTAATCTCCTTGATGGCTTTTGTGCGCGCCACATAACCGTTGATTTCCAACATGTCAAGAAACTTGCGCTCGCTCACCTTATTATCGTCAAATGCGGTGTACGCAAAGCACTTCACAGAGGCGCCGCACTCGCGCCTCAAATACGCAATCAACTTCTCATATCCCACGCCCCAGCCGAGCGTCCGCCGCGTGAAAAAGACGTTTGCCACATCGATGAACACGTATACTCTTCCTGTGATGAATTTTGAAATCATATGATTACGCATTCCACCGGAATTCTCCGCTCTGTAAATCACCAAAGGCGAGATGACTATATTCTTCCTCGCCTGCTTTCCGCGCCTCGTTCGATAAGGTCAGTACCACCAGTACAACACCTTGACAACATCTCGTACTATAGCATATACTGCACTCAGATGATTGAGCGCGGATAGTGGCCTCTACGTCTCAGGCATAGGGAAATCTATCCATCCAGCACTCAATCATTCTTGTTTTCAAAGGACATACGGCAACACATCCTGCGCCTTCACCACCACATCAGGGGTTTGATTGCCGCGGTACACCGCTATGGCCCGCACATGGGCGCGGCTTTGTTTCCCCACCGACCAGAACATCACCTCTTCTTTCTTCAACGCGCCTCCGCGCCGCCGCACAATCTGGAGTACGACCTGCTTGATCAGCCATTCATAACCAACGTACTCACGGTCTATCGTCAGCTGTTCAATCTCCTCAAGGTCATCCCGCACCAGCAGATATACTAAAACTGCAAAAGTCTTTACGGCAAACATGTGAGGCTTCCCCGCTTCGCGGAATACCTGCTGTAGTATGCGTTTCTCCTCTGCCTTGATCAGCAGGCTTTTTTGTTTTCCATTGGAATAAGCCACCACCGTATCATGGCTCGTGTCCTCAATTTTGCCGCTTTGGTCGATTTCAATGTGCATGCACTTCGACGTACTTAATGAACTTTTGACTTTACGAACCTTACAAACTTCGTTATGCATTCCACTTAAACTCTCCCGTCTTGAGATCGCCATACGCCAAATGCGCGTATTCTTCCTCACCTGCTTTCCGCGCCTCGTTCGATAAGGTCAGCGCCACCAATCACTACATACGCGCTCACTGGCCATTTCAAACCCTTGAAAAACGGCGTCATTGCGAGGAAGATCCTTCGCTCCGCTCAGGACAGGCTACGCAATCCCCCAATCCCTGAGATTGCTTCACTTCGTTCGCAATGACAGTGAGCGCGTACCCCCCACTCGTACGCGCTCACTGGGGGTAGCAGGCAGCCGCCTCCATCAGTGACCATACCGCCAACATCCGCGCCATGATATAATAGAGGCATCAGATCGA
>Ga0156154_125_pt2 | contig 10415 bp, 13 predicted proteins | sample RifCSPlowO2_02_FD_107807 | JGI IMG/M metagenome (GOLD analysis project Ga0156154, IMG submission 107807) | Candidatus Uhrbacteria bacterium RIFCSPLOWO2_02_FULL_54_37
GATAGGTGAGCAAGTTAGTCAGATATATTCGCGCCTATGCCCAATCAGGCTGTGGATAACAGGCTTGCTTTTTTTTTGCTTGTGGTAGAGTAAGCGCAGAGAAAGGTTGGGAATTTATCAAGATTAATAGGTTATATTTTATGGGAGAAACCATTTTTGATCCTGAAAATATTGAAAATATTAAAGAAACAGAAGAAGACGTAGTAATAGAATTCAGCAACGACCCAGAGCCAACGTCGAAAGACGTAATGGAGGCGAAGTGCGTCCTGAAAGAAGCTCTGAAAGATCCCGAGAGTGGGGCAGGCAGGAGGCTGAGAGAGTTAGTAGATGGCAGCGCCAGACTTACCACTAAATTGTTAAATTGGGCCGGGGAACATAAAACAGAGCTAGCTGCCGCTGCTGTGGCAGGCATAGCATTATTGAGTCCGGAAGCGCAAGCTGTTGCCCAGGCCGCCGCTGAAAAGGGAGATGCGAATATGCTGAAAGATGTTTTGGGTTATGTTTTTGTGGGGGCGCTTGGAGCAATTTTAGGAACGATCTTCGGTTTGCCGATTTATGAAAACATCAGAGACAGAATAAGGCAACTTGATTTAAAGAATCCTTTCAAAAAAGATAGAGAATAAATAATTTATTGTCTTATGTCAGATACAATAGATAAACTCAAAGCCATTGTGCAAAAGGCGGATTTTACTGATGAGCAAAAAGAAGGCTACCTCCAGTCGTTGGACGGATTGAGCAAAGTAAAAGTGCCGGAGATCAATGAAGCGCTGGCGCAGCTATTGCCAGAGGCGGAAAAGAACCCCGCGAAGATCAGGGAATTTATGTGGGGCATGGCAAAGGTCATGCTGGCCTATGTGAAGGGCGGCGAAGCCGGTGTCAAGCAGCTGCTTGAGCAGCAGATTGCCGCGGCCAAGAGCCAGTGACGCCTTTTTCAATTTTTTGACCGACGCGGAGCGGCTCTTGCAAAGGGCCGCTTTTGGTATCATAGATACCGTCCATGAAGAGTAGGTATTAACGGTGAGGATGATAAATTAATATAACCGCTAACATTAGCCTAAATCAGCGTTATTCCAGCAGCCGATATACCATAGATTTAACGGACGGAATCTATATGTGCAATTTCCAGCGTCGCCTTGCGGGCGATTTTTGGTATGCGGTGAGTATTGATGGATAGCAGGAAAAGAGAACTCGCCATTTTCGACCTCGACGGCACGATTTTTATGTCTTCGCTCACGATTGAGCTGCTTGAGGCGCTGATTGAAGAAGACGTGTTTCCGGCGCGGGATGAACGCATCCATTTGACATATTCGGCAGGAAGCATATACTATAAATCACTATGCAGCATATGAATTTTTCCCAAGTATACTTCTGGTTTTATTTTACGCCCTCCAGCCGTGTGGGAGCTTCGATGTATGTGCAAAAATAAGACCTAGCCACTTCGCATGTACCGCCCCTCCCCACGGAGGGGCGTTTTATGTAATCATTTTATCGTGTTAATGTATACGCATATGCCGGCACCCACAAAAGAAAAAACAATGACGCACGCACGCGCCACCTTGATGGCGCCAAAGGCCAGCGCGCACAGTAACGGAAAAAAAGAGGTACGCCCTCCGTCCAAGCCCTATCGCCTGGCGCACTCATCCGCACAGGAACGGACGGTCATTGACGTGCGGGGGCTTCCGGTCGGCGGGCCGCAAGTCGTGGTGATGGCAGGTCCTTGCTCCATCGAGTCAGAGGAGCAGATTATGACGATTGCTGCAGCGGTCAAAGAAGCAGGCGCCACGGTCTTGAGGGGCGGCGCGTACAAGCCCAGGACCGGGCCGTATGATTTTCAGGGCTTGGGGAAGAAGGGCTTGCAGCTTCTGCAGAAGGCGGCGCGCGCGACGGGCTTGAGGTCCATTACCGAAGTGATGGATCCGCGCGATGTTGATTTGATTGCCGAGTATGCCGACATATTTCAGATCGGCGCGCGGAACATGCAGAATTATACGCTTTTGAAAGAAGTTGGGCGCACGAAACATCCAGTATTGCTCAAGCGCGGCATGCACTCGACGTATAAGGAGTTTCTTTTGGCCGCAGAGTACATTCTTGCAGGAGGGAATCCCAATGTGATGCTGTGCGAGCGTGGCATTCGCACGCATGTAACCGAATTGCGGTTTACCCTCGATCTCAACGCCGTGCCGTACCTGCAGAAGGAAACGCACCTGCCGGTGATCGTGGATCCCTCGCATGGCACCGGGCGGCGCGATTTGGTGCCGGCCATGAGCCGCGCGGCGGTCGCCGCCGGCGCGGACGGGCTGCTGCTGGAGTGCCATCCCGATCCGGATAAATCAATTTCCGACGCCGACCAGGCGATTTCCATCGAGTCGTTCAATCAGATGATGCGGGAGATCAATACCATTGCGGGAGCGATCGGGCGCACCGTCGCGACCGCATAATTGCCGAACCATCATTATGAGCGCATATTTTTGCATCTATGAGCAATAAGAAAAAAATAGTCATCGCATTTCAGGGAGAACGGGGCGCGTACAGCGCAATCGCCGCCCGGAAATTTTTCGGCGAGCGCGCGCAGATGCTGCCCTGCCCTTCGTTTGACGCGGTGTTTAAGGCGGTCTCCGCGCGCCGCGCGTCGCACGGCGTGGTGCCGCTGGAAAACTCCGTGGCCGGCACCATTCATCGCAGCTATGATCTGCTCGCGCGCCATTCGCTCGTGATTGCCGGCGAGATATCCCTGCGCATCGCGCATAACTTGCTTGCCCTGCCCGCGAAAGCGAAAGGAATGAAAAGACTCCGGCAGATTAAACGCGTCTATTCCCACAGCCAAGCGCTTGACCAGTGCGAGCAATTCCTCACACGGCACCCGTGGATGGAGGTGGTGTCCTTCCGCGATACCGCAGGCGCCGCGCAGTACGTGGCGGAGCGGAAGCGCGCCGATGAGGCGGCTATCGCAAGCAGTGAGGCTGCACGGCTCTATCATTTGGCCGTGGTGGCCGATCACCTTGAGTCAAACCCTGAAAATTACACGAGATTCGGCGTGGTAGCGCGGCCGTTCGCACAAGGCGGCGATGTCCTGCGGGGAAACAAAGTGTCGCTCCTCCTTACGCTGCCGCATGTGGCAGGCAGCCTGTCGCGTTTCCTCGTGCAGTGCGCAGGTCGCGGCATGAACCTGACCAAAGTCGAGTCGCGCCCGCTTTTGGGCAAACCCTGGGAATATATGTTTTATGTCGATTTTGAACATGCGTTTTCACCTGAAACACTTAAGCGTGCGCTGACCGCACTCAAGGCGGAGGCCGCCACACTTACTATCATAGGCGCATATGACCGCGGCGCAACGTACGAACTTTAGAAAAATGAAAGCGTTGAGGAAGCAGATCGATGCGATTGATCGCGTTCTGTTGCGTCTGATGGCGCGTCGGGCGCAGGTTGCGCGCGCGGTCGGCGAGAGGAAGCGTCGCTTATCTTTACCGATGAAAGATGCGCTCCGTGAGCGGCGCATTGTGAGGCAAAGAGTACAACATGGGCGCGCGTTGGGTCTTGATGCGCCTACGATACGGAAATTTATGAGGATGATTATTACGGTGTCGCGGCGCGCGCAAAGGCAGAAATGATATGTTTATGAGCAGCTATCAAGTCGTGAAGCGTGAACGGTGCGCGCTCATGGCGAGAAATCGGGCGCGTACCGCGTTGCCGCGGATGGTGCGGGAGCGCGGCTACACTTCCGTAACCCTCGTGACTGATCGGACCGTGGGGCGTTTGCATGGCACGAAGGTGAAGCGATTGCTCGCGGGGAGCGCGCCGGTGTACGCATTCGTCCTGCCGCCCGGGGAACGGTCGAAGGATTTGCGGTACGTGGAACAGCTCCTCGCGTTTCTCCAGCGGAAACACGTTGATCGTCACGGCGCGCTAGTCGCGCTGGGCGGCGGCGTCATCGGCGATCTTACGGGATTTGCCGCATCGATTTATTTGCGCGGCATTGAGGTGGTGCAGATGCCGACGAGCTTGATGGCGCAGGTGGACAGCGCGATCGGCGGCAAAACCGGCGTGGATTTCAAGGGGATAAAGAATGTCGTGGGCACGTTTTATCAGCCGTGCGCGATCGTGTGCGATACGTCGTTTTTGGGCACGTTGCCGCGCACTGAACTCGCCCACGGCATGGCAGAGGTGATTAAATACGGCTTTATCGGCAGCCGAACGTTTGTGAAGCGGCTGCAAGGATTGACGTTTGATCGCATGCCATGGGAAGAGGTGGTCGCGTTTTGCGCGCGCGCCAAGGCGCAGGTGGTGGCACGCGATCCGTTTGACCGCACGGGCGCGCGGGCATGCCTGAATTTCGGCCATACCATAGGACACGCCCTGGAGAGTTTGAGCGATTTCTCGCTCCCGCATGGCAAGGCGATCGCCATCGGCATGGTTGCGGCGGCGAGGATGAGTAGGATGGTGTTAGGGTTTAGCAGACAGGAATGTGATGTGGTTGAGGCGCTGCTCGCGCAGTACGGACTGCCCGTGCGCCTGCCGCCGAGGACCAACATCTCAAAGGTAAGAGACGTGCTGCGGCATGACAAGAAGGCAAAGGGCGGCAGCGTAGCGTGGGTGCTTTTGGAGAAGATAGGAAAGGCGCGCGCGGGATATCGGGTACCGGAAGAGGTCATGCGCACGACACTTCAATCATTGGTATGAACATCCTCGTTATCAACGGACCCAATTTGAACATGCTGGGGCGGCGTGACTCGCAGCACTATGGATCGCTCACCTTGAACGCGATTGAGGATTTGTTGCGTAAAAAAGCACGCGAGCTCGGTGCGGGGGCCGAACAAATTACCTTGCAGTTTTTCCAGTCGAACCACGAAGGCGCGCTCATTGATTTTATTCAGAAGGAGTCTTTCAGGGCGCAGGGTATTCTTATCAATCCCGGCGCGCTGACGCATTACAGTTATGCGCTGCGTGACGCGCTGGCGGATGCCGGAGTGCCAGTGGTGGAGGCGCATTTATCGGACATCGCGCAGCGGGAGCCGTTCAGAAGAATTTCGGTGATCGCCGATATCGTAACGGAGCGGGTTATCGGGTTGAAGGAGCGGAGTTACATCGTAGGCTTAGAGAAGCTTATTGCCCGTTTGAGGGATATACCCGCCTAAGTTTTTGCAAGGGTGATAACGAAATGAGTTTAAGGCTACAATGAACTTTATGAAGAGACACACCCATGCCACATTACAAAATTGTGATGAGGCTACACTTGAGAATAGAAGCATCCTCTTATTGTAAAAATTTAGGCGGGTATGAACGCGCGTATTCTGCCAGGGAAGACACGGGGTGTCGTAACTGCGCCGCCGTCGAAGAGCATGACGCACCGGGCGATTTGTTTGGCGTCTCTTGCGAAAGGGGCATCGGTCATCAAGTATGGTTTGCGCGCTGACGACACCGAGGCGACTATTGCGGCGTGCAGGAGTTTTGGCGTTGAAATCGCGAGAGACGGAAATGCGTTGAAAATAAAGGGCGCGGGCGGCCGGCTCACGGCCCCTGTCGCGCCGATTGATTGCGGCCTTTCGGGTACGACGCTGCGGTTTGTGCTTGCGCTCGCAGCACTGGCACCGGCTAAAACGGTCATAACCGGAGAGGCGCGCTTGCGTGCGCGCCCCATACAGCCCTTAATTGATGCGCTGAAAACCATAGGTGCGGAGATCAGTTTGGATCAAAACGCGGTTACGGTGCAAGGAGGGAATGTGAAGGGCGGGAGCGTGACAGTACCAGGCAGTGTAAGCTCGCAGTTTATTTCGGCGCTTCTCATGATTGCGCCCGTTACCCCTGAAGGATTATTAGTAACGGTTGAAGAACCCTTTTATTCGCGTCCGTATGTGGATTTGACCATTGATCTTATGCGCGTGTTTGGCGTAGCAGTGCGCGCGCAGGGGAATCAATTTTCCGTTGAATCGGGCCAACAATATTGCGCGCGGAACTATACGGTTGAAGGCGACTATTCTTCCGCACAGTATTGGTTTGCCGCCGCGGCGATTACGGGAGGCGAGGTTAGGATGGAAGGGCTTGCGCCCGATTCAACACAGGGGGATAAGGAACTGCTGAATATCTTGGGGCGTATGGGATGCGAGGTGAAAATCGAGAATGACGCCATTATTGTCCGCGGGAGAAACATGCTGAAGCCGTTTTCAGTAGACGGCAGAGATATTCCGGATTTGGTTCCCACGCTCGCCGTGTTGGCAGCGGTTGCAGACGGGATGAGCGAGATAACGAATATCGCCCATCTGCGCGGCAAGGAGAGCGACCGGCTCGCGGCACCGGTGGAAGAATTGAAGAAAATGGGCATCTGCGCGGAGATCACGGGCGATGCATTGCGGATACAGGGAGGACAGTTACGGGGTGCATCAATCAATCCGCACGGGGATCACCGGCTTGCGATGGCGTTTGCGGTTGCAGGACTTGCGGCAGAGGGAGAGACGGTCATTCAAAATGCGGAAGTGGTGAGCAAATCGTACCCGGGGTTTTGGGAGACGTTCGGAGCAGTCGTTTACAAACACGCGTCAGCCACGCCAGCGCGCGCCCGCGCTCATGCCTCGCCCGCGCGAGTCCCGCCCCGGCGGGACACCATGCTCGCGCGGGCTGCGGATGGTTTGCAACCGACCACTCCTCGCTTTAAGCATTTTAATATTGTACTCATCGGCATGCGCGGAAGCTGGAAATCGACGGTGGGGAAGCTCCTTGCAGAACGGTTGGGGTATGGGCTGCGGGAAACCGACGCCATGGTGGAGAAGCAGATCGGCCGCCCGATTGCAGATTTTGTGCGGGAGCAGGGGTGGGATGCGTTCCGGGAGAGGGAAGCAGAGGCGGTCTTGGAAGCGGCGCAGGAAGACCGCATGGTCATTTCGACGGGAGGCGGCGTCATCCTGCGAGAGGATAATATTAAGGCCTTGAAGGCTCACGGCTATTTTGTATTTTTGTATGCGCCGGTTGAGATGCTCATCGGACGGATAAAATACGGCAGCGACAAACGCCCCTTGCTCACTAACGCCGCGACGTTTGAGGAGGACATGAAAAGGATATGGAAAGAGCGCGAGCCGCGCTATCGCGCGGCGGCCGATGTCGTAGTGAACTCCGTGCGGGAAAGCTCTCAATTGGTTGCGGATGAGGTGATGAATATTTTGAAGGATAATCGTATCGTATGAAGGTAACGGCGCACACTCAGATATTCGGCATTATCGGCGATCCGGTGGATCACTCGCTCTCGCCATTGTTGCATAATGCGGCGTTTGAAGCGCTTGGGCTGGATTATGTTTTCCTCGCGTTTCCTGTACAGGATGTTGAAGCCGCGGTAAGGGGGGTACGGGCGTTGGGACTGCGCGGAGTGAATGTTACGGTACCGCACAAGCAAACCGTCATCCCGTTTTTAGACGAGGTTGAGGAGGAGGCGCGGACTATTGGCGCGGTAAATACCATTGTAAATGAAGGAGGGAAGTTGAAGGGGTACAATACAGATGCACCCGGGTTTATGACAGCACTCACGAAAAAAGCTGGTGAGGTGAGGGGGAAGAGGGTAATTGTTCTTGGAGCGGGGGGTGCCGCGCGTGCGGCAGTGTACGGATTGGTGCGCGCAGGCGCGCAGGTAGTAGTGTTCAATCGAACGCGCGAACACGCAGAGTTATTAATTAAAGAGTTGGGAGGCAAGGCGGAAGGGATAGACACACTCGCTCAGGCGATTGCGAGTGCGGATATTGTGGTCAATGCCACTTCCGTGGGGTTGCATGGCGTCCACGAGTCGCCAATTCCCAAGGATTTATTGAGAAAAGATTTAATAGTGTTTGATTTGGTGTATTATAAGGGAGGGACTCAGTTAATAAAAGACGCGATGGTGATAGGGTGCACAGCTATTATTGGCAATGAGTTGTTGTTAGAGCAAGCGTTTCTTGCATTCAAATTGTTTACGGAGCTCAATGCGCCGGTCGAGGTGATGAGAAAGGCGCATGAGGACAACATTGTGAACTTAGGGAGTATGCCCGCATAAATTTTATGTGCGGGTAAGTTGACAGACACTAAAGTCGAGTTATCTTAATCAAGTAGCGTGCAGGATAGACATGCCGCAAAACTTAGGCGGGTATGCCCGGAAATTCATTTGGACAATTATTCAAAATCACCACCTTCGGCGAATCGCATGGGGGTGGGGTGGGCGTGATTATTGACGGATGTCCGCCCGGGCTGGCGTTGTCCGAGGAGGATATCCAGCCTGAGCTTGATCGCAGAAAGCCGGGACAGAGCAAGATTACGACTCCGCGTAAAGAAGAAGACAAACTCACGATTTATTCAGGCGTGTTTGAAGGCAAAACTACGGGGACGCCCATTATGATGATGGTGCGCAACAAAGATATCAGGCCGGAAGATTACCACACCTTGAAAGAGGTGTATCGCCCATCCCACGCGGACTTCACCTATGAAGCGAAATACGGTTTTCGCAATTGGGCAGGATCAGGGAGAGCGTCAGCGCGCGAAACTCTGGCGCGGGTCGCCGCGGGGGCAGTGGCAAAAAAGTATCTTCGAGAAAAGTTGGGAATAGAATTTTTAAGTTTCGTTGAACAAGTGGGTGAGATTAAAGCGGATGTTGATATTGAGTCGGTAACATTGAGCGACGTTGAGTCGAACATCATACGCTGTCCTGATGCGATAATTGCAGAAAAGATGATTGCGCTGATTGAACAGGTGAAGGGGGAAAAAGACTCTATCGGCGGCGTGATCCGTGGAGTCATCCGCAACGTTCCCACAGGCCTCGGCGAGCCGGTGTTCGATAAATTGTCTGCAGATTTGGGTAAGGCAATGCTGTCGATCAATGCAGTGAAGGGTTTTGAGTTTGGGTCAGGTTTTGCCGGGATTTCAATGCGGGGGAGTGAGCATAACGACGAATTGTATATTGACGAAAATGGCAATGTAAAAACGCGCACCAATAATTCGGGCGGCACACAAGGCGGCATCTCAAACGGCATGCCGATCCATTTCCGCGTGGCGATAAAGCCGGTGGCGACTATCGGGAAAAAACAAAAAACCGTGAATAGAGATTACGAGCCGGTTGAGCTTGAAGCGGCAGGACGCCATGATCCGTGTGTACTTCCGCGTGCGGTGCCTATTGTGGACGCCATGGCGGCACTCGTCATCATGGATCACTATCTTCGCCACCGCGCGCAGAATGGTTAGGACAATTTTTGCCAGATAAATTCAAACCACATCTTGAATGACTGCACGATGGCAGGATCCTCGATAATAATGCCGGAAGGGTAGTCGACAAGGTCAATGAGGGTGATTTTATTCCACCAGCATATTGTGTCGGTAGGGAATTCGTCCGTGCTCTTTGGCCATATTTTATACGCGTGCGTATTCTTACTCGATTTCATCTTCTTGAGATACTTCAGAGTAAAGGGAGTGTCAGCGACGATGCCGCGTTTCTTCATTCCTGGCTCGTCAATGTAGAGCTCCATCTCGAGCCAGCCAGGAATGAGCGCTTCTACGCGCCCGGGGGAGAAGATGGTGGATACCTCGTAAGCAGACGGTTGCCCCTTAAGATCGTGTTTTATTTCGTGATAAATAGATTCGATCCCCTTTACTCCTTCAAAGAAGCGTACCTTCGTTTTCAGCTTTCCTCCTTTTCGTAACGCATTGAATTGATTGGTTGCCAGCGTAAACGATTTCCCGAGCTCATGGAGCTCTTTTTGTTTTTGGGAAATGAATGCTAAGAGCCCGGCGTGGTCGAGGGCTTCATACCGGCGCACGCCTTTGGTCTCCATTTGGGTAAGGAGACCTTTTTGCTGGAGTGAATTTGCGAGCTCATAGACATGGGTTCTGGTGATTTTAGCTTCATCTGCAATTTCACTGACTGTGGACGGTCCTATTTTTACCAGACCCAAGAACACGGCGGTTTCTTTTTCAGAAAGCCCAAGTTTTTGGAGGAGGAGGGGAATTTCAGGCATATTTTTCATTTGTCACCCTGAACAAAGTCGAAGCGTTGTCGAATCATGTTGTAAATAAATTCCGACAACTTAATTATATATTAATAAATAAGTTTTGTAAATATCAATTTTACTGCAAATCAAGTATTGACAAAATATGTATATTCATGTACACTTGAACGTTTAAATCACATTAATTGCTTTTTTGAAAACTTGGAGGATATCTCATGAAAACGTCCCAAAAAATTCTCATTGTTTTATCGATTGCTTTCTGCGCCGGAAGCGCAATTGAGAGCATTCGATTTTTCGCCCTTAAGGGCGAATCAAGCTATTGGGCTTTTATTTTTATGATGGCGGGTATCAGTTGTTTAATTGTCCGCCTTATCATCCTTAAATTTCGAGCGTTCCATACAGAAAACAGCGATTTGAACCTTTACAATCAATGCAAATGAGCTAAAAGTGTGATATTATTGGAGCTAA
>Ga0156154_124_pt1 | contig 9861 bp, 5 predicted proteins | sample RifCSPlowO2_02_FD_107807 | JGI IMG/M metagenome (GOLD analysis project Ga0156154, IMG submission 107807) | Candidatus Uhrbacteria bacterium RIFCSPLOWO2_02_FULL_54_37
AGATCTGGTCCCAGCCGGTGAGGCCTGGCTTGACCGAGAGACGCTCACGGTAAAAGGGAATTTCTTTGCTAAGCGAGTCTGCCAGTGCGGTTTGTTCGGGGCGCGGCCCCACAAAACTCATATCGCCCTTGAAGATGTTCCACAATTGAGGAAGTTCGTCGAGGCGGGTTTTGCGTAAAAATTTTCCTATCCGCGTGATGCGGGGATCGGTGGGGACGGGGGGAGTGGAGGGCCCTTTTCCTCCGCTGTCCCAAAACATGGAACGGAATTTGACGGCGAGGAATATTTTTCCGTCGCGTCCTACCCGATGCTGGGTAAAGAAGCCCGAACCTCGCGAGTCGAGTTTGACGGTAAGGTAAATCAGGGGAGCAAGAGGGAGGGTGAGAATAAGCGCCGCGAAGGACAGCAGGAGATCGCCCGCGCGTTTTGCGAATTCGTAGAACGGTTTTGCGCGGATGTCCGCGTGCGCGAGAAACCAGCGTTCGGAGACGCTCTGTACCGGCACTTTGCCGGTTGCCGCTTCAAACATCGACGGGAGGTCGCCCACGGTCACGCGGTCGTCGCCCCGCGCATAGAGGGCGCTCACCAGCGCGGGCGTGAGGTGCGCGTCGGTTGCCGGAATCACGAGTTCAATCCGCTCCGCATCTATGAATGCGAGCAGTTCATGGGGCGCGCATATGCGCACGGGGACGCGCGTATCGTCCAGCTGCGCGCGCCGCGAAGCCTCGGAGGGGTCGAGTATGAGCGCCGCAAGCGCATAGCCCAATTGCGGATTGTGCGCCAGCGTGCGTGCGAGCTCCGCCGCGTCGCGCGTGAAGCCCAGGATGAGCGTGCGGACGAGGAGCGCAGAGCCGAGTACGGCATTGAGCGCCCTGCGCCAGAGGGTGACGAGCAGGGCGGTGAGCGCCACGAAGATCAATAAGTTCAGCCGCGGCGTGATGCCGGGGCGCACAAGGTAGAAGAAGACCGCGGCGATGGAGGTCGCCGCCACCATGGCGGCCCCGAGCGCTTGGTGGAACGCGCGCGAGTTGCGCGCGATCGCCAGCTGGTAGAGGCCGACCACGGCAAAGCTTGAGAGGTACACCAAAAAGACGAAACTGAACGGCCGTGCGTGCTGGTCCCAGCGCTCGGGCGAGGGCAGCGCCTGATAGCGCACGAGCAGCATAAGCCACAGTGATACGTAGAGTACCACAATGTCGCCGAGGAGGATAAGGCCTTTTCTCCAACGATGTGAATTATGCATCATACCACAAGGCAATCATGCCATTTTTTCTTGAAATATTCAAGTTTTCTGCCGTGTAACATCCAATGGACGGGCGAAGACTACTATTTTGGTCAGCTATTTCGGATTATGGTAGAATACTATCCATGAAATTGTATCCAAGCTCTTCGGAAAGAGCGGTCCTGCACCCCCTTGCCTGGGGGGTGATGGTGCCGCTTGCGCTTGCCTTGCTCACGCCATTGCTGGTGAATTCAGCATTTATTTTTCCGTTCATCTCGACCAAGACGTTTGCGTTCCGCATTCTGGTGGAGATTGCGCTTGCAGGGTATGCGATCCTGTCAGTGAAGGCGCCTGCTTACCGTCCCCGTTTCACCCCCATCATGAAGGCCATGGGCGCGTATCTGTTGGTGGTGATCATTGCGTCGCTGTTCGGCGAAAATCCGTATAAGAGTTTCTGGGGCAATATCGAGCGGGGCGAGGGCATCCTCACGCTTGCGCACGTATTCGTCTATGCGTTTCTGTGCGCGCATGTGGTGCGGACGCGGCGGACGTGGGAATGGTTTTTTGCCGGCTCCCTGCTCGTGGCAGTCGCGGTATCCCTGTATGCGCTGGGCCAGTATTTCGGCGTTGCTTGGGTGCTGCACTCGGGCGATAAGCGCCTGTCAGGCACCATCGGCAATGCGGCGTTCCTCGCCGGCTATCTTCTGATTCATACGTTTATCGCCCTTTGGTTTGCGCTGACGCCGCGGGCGCGGTGGCAGCGTGCGCTTTCCGGCGCGGTATGGATATTTCTCTTGTTCATTACGTTCAATACGGGTACGCGCGGCGCCCTGCTTGCCGCATTGATCGTGTATGTGGGGCTTGCGGCATGGTATGCGCGGCAGGCCACGGGATCCGCCGGCAGATGGCTGAAAACCGCTGCGCTTGCCGTCGGCGCGCTCCTCGTTGTGTCCGCCGTCGTGGTCTGGCTGCAGCGGGATACAGGCTGGGTGCGGGGCAATGCCACGCTCACGCGTCTGGTCACGATATCATTTGACGACATCACCACGCAGTCGCGCCTGCTGACGTGGGAGTCTTCAATGAAGGGATGGAAAGACCGACCGCTCCTTGGGTATGGCTATGAGAATTACAATGTGGCGTTTAACAAGTATTTTAATCCTTTGATTTACCGCGACGCAGGCTCTCAAATCTGGTTCGACCGCGCGCACAATGTGGTGTTTGACGTGCTGGTCACGTCGGGGATTCTCGGCATGATCGCGTATATGGGGCTGTACGGACTGGTCGTTGCCGCCGCTTGGCGCGCGGCGCGGCGCGATGACCCGTTTGCCCGCGTGAGCGGGGGCGTGATGCTGGGACTGATCGTCGCGCATGTCCTGCAAAATTTCTTCGTGTTTGACATTCTCGCAACCTATATCCCTTCTATGCTGGTGTTTGGATTTCTTGACGCGCACACGCGAAATTTCGATATTTCGATATTTCGAAATGTCGAAATGAAACGCGGGAGCGGGATAGTCTTGGCGGTCCTTCCCGTCTTGGCCCTCGCGCTCTTTTTTTTCAACATCAATCCTGCGCGCGTGAATAGCGCCGGACTTGAAGCAATGCGCTTGCGTTTCGCGGAGCGGTACGGCGATGCGTATCATGCGTTTCTCGCGCTGGAAGCGCGCGGCACGTACCAGCTGCCCGAAATTCGGACGAAGTTTGCCGAGCTTGGGCTTGAGGCGCGCGGGAAGCGGGGCGTGACGGACGAGCAGGCAGAGGAGATTATCCAAGACGCGATTGACCGCATGCTTGCCAATATCGAAAAGAATCCGAAAGACGCGCAGTACTATCTGTATCTCATGAATTTGTATTTCGTCGGCGGGCGGTTTGACGTAACGCGCTACGCGCTCATTGAGAAGGCGGGCGCGGAAGCATTGCGCCTGTCTCCGACGCGGCCGCAGATTTATTATTTGCTGGGACAAGGCGCCTCTGCGCGCGGTGAAAACGCAAAAGCGATCGAGTATTTCGAGAAGGCGGCGGCGCTCAATCCGGCCGTGGCGGATTCTCAGTGGAATCTGGCGGTGGCCTACCGTTTGGCGGGGAAGAAGGCGGAGGAGCGGGAGGCGTATGAGAGGCTTGACGGCATGGGCGTATCCATTGACGCGCGCGAGGACCTTGACGATGCCACTCTGTTGCGCCTGACCCAGCGCTTCATTTCGACGCAGGAATATGCGCGCCTGGCCACGGTGTTTGAAGAGTTGGTGGAGCGCAATTCGGGCAACGCTGAATACTGGGGCAATCTTGCGGCCGCGTATAAGTCTGCAGGCGAATATGTATTGGCGCGTCAGGCGGCCGAAAAGGTGCAGGAATTGAATCCGCGCGCGCAGACGGAAATAGAACAGTTTCTGAAGGAACTGGAGTCAGATGAAGCGCAATCCGCCGAGAGAGGAAATGACCAATGATCAATTCCCAATTTTCAATCAATGATCAATTCCCAATTTCCAATGACCAAACATTGGGCATTGGGTTTTGGGGTTTTATTGAGCGTTGGGCATTGGGTTTTGGGGTTTTATTGAGCTTGATTGTCTCTGGGTCAGTTATTGTCCATCGAGGCGCGATTGCCATGGGCGCTAAAGAAGAACGCGAGGGCACGGTATACATGGCCGGCCTTGAGGCGGCGGTTTCGGATTCGGTGGTGCGAAGAAGCGGCGCGGGGAAATTCGTCACGCCCGACGACCCCGACTTTTACAAGCAGGACTATCTGCAGCGCATCGGGGCGCAGGCGGCATGGGCGTATGCGACCGGATCCGCCGAAGTCGTGGTGGCGGTGGTGGATTCGGGCGTGGATATCGATCATCCCGATCTCGCGGGCAATATCTGGCGCAATTCCAACGAGGTGCCAGGCAACGGCATTGACGACGACCGCAACGGCTACGTGGATGACGTCAACGGGTGGGATTTTATCCGCGCCGCCGCCGATCCGCGGCCGAAGTTTGACGAGCCATATACGAAAGTGGGACAAATTCACGGCACCGTGGTGGCGGGCGTGGTGGCTGCGCGCGGCAATAACGGCGCCGGCATCGCGGGCGTATCCTGGCGCGCGAAGATTATGTCCTTGCGGGTATTAAACGGCCTCGGCGAAGGCAAAACCAGCGACGTGGCGGCGGCCGTGGAGTATGCGCGGGCCATGGGCGCGCGCATCATCAATTTGAGTTTCGTGGGCCACGATTCGTCCCTGACCATGACCGAGGCGATTCAGGACGCGTGGCAAGAGGGCATTCTGGTGGTGGCGGCAGGAGGGAACGAGGTGCGCGAGGGGATTAATCTCGACGCCGCGCCCGCCTATCCGGTGTGCCAGAACGGATCGAACGGGCAGAATTGGGTGTTGGGCGTGACCTCGGTGGATCTTGCCGACCGCCGCGCAAGCTTTTCCAATTATGGGAGCTCGTGCATTGACGTGGCGGCGCCGGGCGTGTCGGTGTATTCCACGGTCGTGTACCGGCCCACCATAGAAGGTTTTGACCGTCCGTATTCCGGATGGTGGACGGGCACGTCGGTCGCGGCGCCCCAGGTGTCGGGCGCGGCGGCGCTGCTCTGGAGCATGAAGCCCTCGCTTTCTCTGCGGCAGGTGCAGGATTTAATCAAAGAATACGGGCGCGACATTGATCATCTCAATACCGATATCGGAGGACTCCTGGGGAGGCGGCTGGATCTGGAGGCGACGCTTGCGCAGGCGGAGAAGACTGCGGCGCGCCCTGCGGCAAGGGGAAACCAGGCGCGCTTGGCGGCGCCGTCATTCATTATTGCCGCACCATTGGCGGGACGCGCGCCGCAGGTAAGGGTATTTGACGATCGGGCGAAACAGCTCCATGCCTTTTATGCGTTTCCCCAGAGTTTCCGCGCGGGCGTCAACATCGCCGCGGGCGACCTGGACGGCGACGGCGAGATTGAAATCATCGCGGCGGCGCGCAAAGGAGCCTCGCCCCAGGTGCATGTCTACGCCTTGTCCGGCACGCGCAAGTCGTCATTCCTCGCGTATCATCCGGGATTTGCCGGCGGCGTGAATGTGGCCGTGGGCGACCTGGACGGCGACGGCGTGCAAGAAATAATTACCGCTCCCATGGCGGGCGGCGGTCCGCACGTGCGCGTCTTCGGCATGGACGGCAGCGTGCAGACGCAGTTTTTCGCGTTTGACGAGCAGGACCGTCTCGGCGTGAGTATCGCCGCGGGCGACACGGACGGCGACGGGCGCGACGAAGTGATCGCGGGTTCGGGCGCCGGGCGGGAGGCGGCGGTGAGGATTTTCCGCGCGGACGGCACCCTGCGGCGCGAGCTGATCGTGTTTCCTTCCTCATTCCGCGGCGGCGTCACGGTGGCGGCGGTTGATCTCGACGGCGACGGGGACGATGAGATTGTCGCGGGCGCAGGCAAAGGCGGCGGGCCGCAGGTGCGCGTCATGACGGCGGACGGCGAGGTGTATCTGCAGTTCTTCGCGTTCGCGCCGTCATTCCGCGGCGGCGTCACGGTGGCGGCGGCCGACATTAATAAAGACGGAAGGGAAGAAGTGATCGTGGGCGCTGGCCCGGGTGGCGCGCCGCAGATAGCGGTGTATAATAGCGAAGGGGTAGTGCTGTCGCGTTTCGGCGCATTTGAAGCGGGATTCCGGCAGGGGATGAACGTCGCAAGCGGAGATTAATATGAACGAAATCACAAATCACAAGCATCAAATCACAAATAAATCTGAATTCCGAAATTCGAAACACGTTTTGGAATTTGGTCATTCGGGATTTGTAATTTGTGGTTTTGAATTTGGAATTTTTCAGTAAGTTATGCCTTTTTACGCATCGGGTCGTCCCACGGTTATCATCACCGGCGCGGCCGGTTTCCTGGGCTCTCATCTGGTAGACGCCCTGGTGCCCTCTGCCAATGTCATCGGCATTGACAATTACGTGACCGGAGATGAGCACAATATTGATCCGTTTTTGTCGCATCCGCAATTCGAGTTCATCCGCCACGATCTTGCCGCGCCGTTGGATTTTCATGCGCTCCCCGAGCTCAAGAAATTCAAGTTCGCCATTCAGGGCGTCCAGCAGATCTACCATCTCGCCTGTCCCACGTCGCCCAAGGAATACAAGCGGCTCCCCATCGAGACGCTGGACACCAACGCGTTCGCGACCAAGCACATGCTCGAGGTGGCCCAGCAGCATAAGGCCAAATTCCTGTTTGCTTCCTCCAGCGCGGTGTATGGCGAGCCTGCCGAGGCGACGCCCGTGCCCGAAGGCTGGTGGGGGTTTGTGGATCCGATCGGGCCGCGTTCTTCCTATAATGAAGGCAAGCGTTTTGCGGAAAGCGAATGCTGGAATTACCGCACGACGTACGATTTGGACGTCAAGATCGTCCGCATCTTCAATACCTACGGCCCGCGCATGAAACTCAACGACGGGCGCATGATTCCCGATTTCATCCGGTCAGCCCTGCGCGGAGAGCCGCTGGTGGTCAATGGCGATCGCGATTCCGTATCCACCTTTTGCTATGTGTCCGACATGATTGACGGACTGATGAAGGTAATGGAGAGCGACGTGGCGCAGCCGGTCAACCTGGGGAGCGACGAGCCGCGCCCCATACGCGAGGCGGCGGAACTCGTGGTGCGGCTTACCGGATCGTCGTCCGTGATCGAGTATCAGGCGCATCTCCCGTATACCGTGAAGCAGCTCACGCCGGATATTTCATTCGCGCGCAATGAACTTTCTTGGTGGCCGCTCGTGAAGCTCGAAGACGGGCTTGCGAAGACGGTTGAATACATGAAAGCCATGGCGCATTTGTATGATATCGAGAGAGAGGTGAGAGGAGAGTAGGTTGAGAAATCCAAAATCCAAATTTCAAATGTCAAATAAAATCCAAATGATTCAAAGTAAAAATTTGAACTTGGGATTTACCTTTATTTGGAATTGGTCATTGGAACTTGGGATTTGGAAACTTATTAAAACGCATGATTTTCATCTATGCCAAAACTGAATAGATACGTGTTCACGTCTGAATCAGTCACCGAAGGCCACCCCGACAAAATCTGCGACCAGGTGTCGGACGCGGTGCTGGATGCGATTTATGCGCATGATCCGTACGGCCGCGTGGCGTGCGAGTGTCTGACCACCACGGGGCTGCTGGTGATTGCCGGCGAGATTACCACGACGACCTACGTGGACATTCCCGGCATTGCGCGCCAGGTCATCCGCGACATCGGCTATACGGACGCGTCGTACGGGTTTGAGGCGGATTCGTGCGGCGTGGTGACTGCCATTCATGAACAAAGCCCGGATATTGCGCAGGGAGTCGTTGATGGAGCGGGTAAGAAAGGAGAAGGAGCGCGGGAAGTTAAAGGGGCGGGTGACCAGGGGCTCATGTTCGGCTATGCGATCAGGGAAACGAAAGAGCTCATGCCGCTTCCTATTATGCTCGCGCACAAGCTTGCGCGGAGGCTCGCGGAAGTGCGCAAGAACGGCACGCTCACCTACCTGCGTCCGGACGGCAAGACCGAAGTGGCGGTCGAATATGTCGGCGGCAGACCGGTGCATCTCTCCTCGGTCGTGATCGCGGCGCAGCATGATCCTGACGTTGAGGAGATTACCGTACAGCAGGACATCGTCGCAAAGGTGATCAAGCCGGTGTGCGGCAAATTGTTTAACCGCCAGACGCAGGTGTTTGTAAACGCCACAGGCAAATTCGTCATCGGCGGCCCTGCCGGCGATACGGGGCTTACCGGGCGCAAGATTATCGTGGATACCTACGGCGGGCATGGCGCGCACGGCGGCGGCTGTTTTTCTGGCAAAGATCCTTCCAAAGTTGACCGTTCAGCCTCTTATATGGCGCGCTATGTGGCGAAGAATATTGTCGCGGCACGTTTGGCAGACCGTTGCGAAGTGCAATTAGCGTACGTCATCGGCGTCAAGGATCCGGTGAGCGTGTTGGTGGACACCAAGGGCACGAGCAAGATTTCTGACGAAAAATTAGCTCTTGCAGTGCGTGATGTGTTCCCGCTTGATCCTGGCGGCATCATCAAGCACCTGAAACTGCGTCGCCCCATTTACCGCACCACGGCCGCCTACGGCCATTTCGGCCGCACCGAACCGACGTTTACATGGGAAAAGGTCGAGAAGGTGGGGGAGTTGAAGAAACGTGTACGGTAGGGGCGAGCGGCCGTTCGCCCGTACATGAGAGATATGGTCGAGGGTAAATATCACCGCCGCTCCATCCGCCTGTCCGGATACGATTATTCGCAGTATGGATGGTATTTCGTGACGATGTGTGCCGATGGTCGCGCGTCATTATTTGGTGAAATCAAAAATATGGAGATGGTTGAAAATCATTATGGGAAGATTGTGCGGACATTTTGGTTGCAGATTCCCGAACGTTTTGCATCCACAACAGTCGATGAATTCATGATAATGCCCAACCACGTTCACGGGATTGTGGTCGTAAACGACGCCGTAGGGGCAATTCATGAATTGCCCCTACACGATCGTCGGGTGCGGCGAAACATGACATTGCCGAAAATCATGGGGTGGTTGAAAATGAATTCCGCCAAACAAATCAATATCCTGCGTAAATCCATCAATCCACCTGTTTGGCAAAGGAATTATTTCGAACGCGTGATCCGGGATGATAAAGAATTGGAATACGTCCGCGCGTATATTCGCAACAATCCGACCAATTGGGCATTAGACGAAGAGAATCCATTATGTCAAAAAACGTAATCGTAACCGGCGGGGCGGGGTTTATAGGCTCCCATGTTGTCGACGCGTTGATCGCCAAGAAATATAAAGTCTGGGTGGTTGACAATCTGTCGACCGGGAGACGGGAGAACATAAACCCCGGTGCGAAACTGGTGAAGATGGATATACGTCCGAGTGTAGGGGCAATTCATGAATTGCCCCTACTGTTTCGGCGTATAAAATCGCAGTATGTGTTTCATTGTGCCGCGCAGATGGATGTGAGGCGGTCGTTGAAAGAGCCGCTGTTCGACGCGGACGTGAATGTGGCCGGCTCACTCAATGTGTTGAAGTCGGCAGTGGACGCAAAAGTGAAGAAATTGATTTTTACCTCAACTGGCGGGGCAGTGTACGGCGATGCGTCCGTGATCCCTACGCCGGAGACGTGCACGGAAGCTCCGATCTCGCCCTATGGCGTGGCAAAGCTTGCGGTGGATAAATATCTTCATCAATTCCTTTATGCGTATGGGCTCAACTATGCGAGCCTGCGTTTCGGCAATGTGTACGGGCCGCGGCAGAACCCTTCTGGCGAGGCAGGCGTGATCGCGATCTTTGCGGGAAGGCTTGCGCAGGGGAAGGTCTGCACTATCAACGGTACGGGCAAACAAACGCGTGACTTCGTGTACGTCGGCGACGTGGTGGATGCGGCATTGCGGGCGATGCAAAGGTCGTTTGTGGGCGTGGTTAATATCGCGACCGGAAAAGAGTCGTCAATTAATACAGTGTATGATTACCTTACGCAGTCCGTCGGTACGAGGCTGAAAGCGAAACACAGCCCTGCGATAAAAGGCGAGCAGATGCGCAGTGTCTTGGATTGGCGGAAGGCGAAAAAAGTGTTGGGGTGGAAACCGAAGGTTGATCTAAGAGAGGGGATACAGAGGACAATTCAATGGC
>Ga0156154_152_pt1 | contig 8345 bp, 8 predicted proteins | sample RifCSPlowO2_02_FD_107807 | JGI IMG/M metagenome (GOLD analysis project Ga0156154, IMG submission 107807) | Candidatus Uhrbacteria bacterium RIFCSPLOWO2_02_FULL_54_37
CAATTGACGACCGTATTGACGAACTGGAAATAAGAATAAATCCCAATGTCAAATTTCAAATATCAAAAAAATGTCCGCTATCCAATGTCCGAAAAATTGGGATTTGGGATTTTATTGAAAATTGAAAATTGGAAATTGGAAATTCCGCGCCCGCGACGCGGATTTACCCTGGCGGAGATGCTCGTTGCCATGTCCATCTTTCTCATCTTCACCACCGTCTCCTTGGGCATCTACACCTCGACCGTCCGCGCCCAGCGCAAAGCGCTCGCGATCTCGCGGGTTCAGCAGGAAGCGCAGTTTGTGATGGAATTCTTGGGAAAAATGGTGCGCACGTCCGACATTGACTATGCGGCCTATCCGGGCGGCGCTATTCCCTCTCCCGCCACCGAGCTCATTCTGAAAGACGCGGAGAATAATACATTCGACTTCACCTACGATGCGGATGCCGATGCCGTGATGGTGTCCGTCAACAGCGATCCGCCGCGCCAGATTTCCGGCAGCGCCATGTCGGTCACCGACCTGCAGTATTTCATCACCCCGGCCACGACTCCCTTTCCGTGCGGAGGGTGCGCGCCGACCAGCCAGCCGCGCGCAACCATCGTCATGCGCTTTTCCTCGACTGCCGGCGGCCAGTCCGCAGACCTTCTCGTGCAGCAAACCGTGCCGCAACGCTCGGTAGGATTCTAATTATGAGACTGTAGAACAATACTTCTGAGAGTGCTTTTTCAGGAAAACGAGTCGTTTAAATCGTGTAATAAGGGCTTAAAATTTCCGAAGATCGAAAAATAGCTACCTTCATTTGAGTTCTTCTACAGTCTCAATTATATGAAATTCGAAATTCGAAATTCGAAATTCGAAATAATGCCAAGTGCCAAGTGCCAAAATTTTTGGAAATTGAGTCATTGGAAATTATTTGGAAATTGGAAATTGGAAATTGGTCATTCCCGCAAGGGCATTACCCTGCTCATGACCATGTCCCTCATGGGCGGATTGGTGCTTGTGGCAGGAGCCGCCGCCGACCTGGTCATCACCGTGAGCCGCTCGTCGCGCTCCATCGGCGAATCCGAGATCGCGTACTTCGCCGCGGAAACCGCGGTGGAACGAGCGCTTCTTGCGTTTGAAAAACAAGGTGCGACATTGGGAGCGCTGAATGCCGGCGCGACGCCGCTCCCGGGCAATGCCGCCGCCACTTATACCACGAGCGCGGCCGTGGAAACGCGCGCGCCGAAAGACGACACCAGGCTTTCCGTGCCGCAGGCCAATGACCCCATCTCCAGCGCCAACCAGCTCACCGTAACCCTCGCGCCCGGCCAGAGGCTCTATCTGGATTTCGCCATTGACCTCGCCGACAGCGGCGCCTCCTATCCTGGCACCGTCCGCATCGATTTCCCCAACGGCCGCGCCACCGAGTCCATCGTATACAGCGCAGGAGCGCAGAACGAGACCGCCTATGCGGGCACGGGAGGCAACAACCAGATCACCGTCAACAATCCTGGCGCCGCCGCGGGTACGAAAATAAAAATAGGAAGCGCGTCGTCGAATGCGGCGAATGCGTCCTATACCATCCGGCCGAACGGCGGCGACCTGCCGATCGGCGTGGTGATCACGGGCGTGGGGCGTTACCGCGGGGCCGAGAGAAGAATCGAGGTCTTCCGGCCGAACTACATTATCTACTAAAAACAAAAAACCGCTTCCCAATGTGCATGGCATGCGGAATTTTCGGAAAACGCGGCATCGCCAATCGTCATGAGCGCCCCTAACGTTGAGTAAGTATCTCGATGCTCGCCGCTGCCACGTCCGTCTTCCCGGCCACTTTCGCGCCGGTGCGCACATTCACCCTGATGCCCAGCGCGAGATCGTCCTTGGTCGCGGCGGCAAAGCGATACAGCGACGCGAGATCGTCTGCTGCCTCTGCAGGCGCGGATGAGGGTACGGACACGCGACTGAACTGCGTCTGGGGAGAGAGGCGCACGGTAATGGCGGTCTCGCGGGAGAGGTGCGGATTTTGGGCAGGCGCGGCGGTCATGGTGAGGGACGCCTCGGATACCGACGTCACCGTGCCGATAAGGGAAGTCGCGGACGCAGCGCCATTCTTCCGTTCCAGATCAACGGATGCAAACGGGCGATCCGCCTCCTCGCTCACCCGGGATGCGTACATCGCCACCAGCAACCAGGTGACGAGCGCGGCAACCGCGACAATCGCGATTGAGTACGGGAGAGAAACGCGCATGGGTGGCGAAGACCGTGTCATACCCCTTTATCATACCCCACTCCTGTCCTATTGAGATGTGGATAACACCTGTCCCCTGAAACCTCCCGCTCCTCTGCTGCCCTCTCTTGTTTATCCGACCAACCCCATTGTGCGGAAACTGTGAAACGTATACGCCTCTCCTTCACTATTGTCTCTACAGGCATCATACTACTGCTTGCCGCCGCGGGCGCGCTCATTTGGCTCGCCTTTCGTGCGCCGTCCGCTCCTCTCTCTGCGTCACCCGATCCCGCCCCTTCGCCTCCCCCCTCCGCGCGCGCGCCGCTCCCCGACGCTACCCCCCCGCCTTCCGAACTACGCGGCAGGCGTGGTATAATACGGGAAATCGCAGGCAACCGCATCGTCGTGGAAACCACCGACCAGTATGCTACGCCAGGAGAGCGCGTGCAGGCGCTCGTGAAGCCCGCCACGACGTTTGTTCTCATTTCCATTCCGCGGTTCCCGGGCGCAGATCAAGAGAAGGTCATCCGCACCCCGTTGCGCTTCAGCGACCTCTCGACCGGCAATGATCTCTATGTTATCAGCTTCCGCGACATCACCGCTTCGTCAACCTTTTCTGCTTTGAGAATTGAAAAAATTGTTACGCCATGACCCGCGCACCCACACTGACCCTCTTCGTCCTCTCGTGCACCGCCCTCTTGCTGGTCGCGCATGCCGCCGATGCGTTCACCGGCGCACGAAACCGCACCTACTCCTTTCAGGCGCAGGCCGCTGACCCGGAAGGCAACGCGCTGTATTATACTTTTAACTGGGGCGATACCACGCAGACGCGCGTGCCTTCTTCCGGCACGGTTGCATCCGGCACGCAAGTGAACAGCGCTCACCTCTGGAGCGCCGCCAACGTTTATTCGGTCTACGTCGTGGCCTGCGACGCGTCCCTTTGTTCGCTCCAATCTGATCCGGCGGTCGCGGACATCCAGCTCCCTTCGAAACCCGGGCCCATCACGTCCGACGAATCCAGTCCTTCCTGGTCGTCCGACGGCACCTTCATCCTCACCTGGACCGCGTCCAATCCTCACTCGCTCTCCTCGGTGCCGGTCGCCATCAGCCAGTACGACGTCTGGCGCCAGTTCAACGGCGGCCCGATCAATAATGTAGGATCGCCCTCTGCCGCAAATTACAACGAGAACAATATCGCAGACGGCAACTATGTCTATTACGTTATCGCGCGAGACGACACCACGCCCGCAAATCTTTCTCCGCAATCAGACTCCTTCTCTCTGACCGTCAACCGCTCCGGCGGCGGCACCCCGCCCACCGCCGATTTTGATTTCTGCACGCTTGCCGCCGACACGGTGCAATTTGAGGATCTCTCGGACGATGACGCCGACGGCGGCACGGTTACGGGATGGGACTGGGACTTCGGCGACGGATCGGCGGCGTCCAGCCTACAACATCCCCTGCACAACTTCACAACCCAGCAGACCTCGGCCATTGAAGGCGCGACTCCGCTCGCTGCCGCCGGAACGGCTTCCGAAACACTCGTGAAAACGGCACCCCGCCGCATGCGCGCGCGCGCCGGCAGCGCGCTCGGCAGTCTCTGGCAGAGCCTGCGCAGCCTATTCTCTCCCCCTCCCGCCGCTCAAGCGCAGGCAGGATGGTGGAGCGGAGGCGCCAGTTGGGGCTTCCGCCGGCAAATCACCTTCCAAAACTCCGGCAACGGCGCGCTCGCCAACGCGACCGTTCTCGTCAAACTCAACAGCGGACGCATCAACTACAATCAAGTGCAGAATCAAGGCCAAGATTTGCGCTTCATCGATGCTGACGGCGCGACGGCCCTTTCGTATGAAATCGAGCAATGGAACGAATCGGGTGATTCGTTCGTGTGGGTCAAAGTGCCGCAAATCAGCAATGATAATTCCGATTTCATTTGGATGTATTACGGGAACCCGAGCGCCCCGAGCGGCGCGAACCCGGCCGGCGCATGGGACAGCAGTTACGCCATGGTGCTGCATTTTACGGCTGACACGCAAGATTCAACCTCGTTCAACCACGACGCGACCGACAACGGCACAAGCGCGACAACCGGCGTCGCCGGCGGCGCGCGTTCCTGCAACGGGAGCAGCTATCTGACCGTCGGAGACAGCTCCGACCTGCGGCCGCGCACCGGCCCGTTCACGGTCGAGTTCTGGTTCAGATCAACCGGCGCCGACGACCTGGGCTCCATTCTCGCGAAAGGAGAAAGCGCGGGCAATTACGAATCCATCTCGTTCGGCCAGTGCCGCTTCAACGGATGCTCTTCGCCAGGCCAGGAGTTTCAAGTGTATTACCGCAACGATAACGACAATAATGAATACTGGCGTGACGGTGACTACTTCGATAATGCATGGCATTATGTGGCCATGCCGATTGCAAGCAGTAATGCAACACTGTACATGGACATGGCGACCTTAAGCAAAGATGATGACCGTGGAAGCCCGAACGTCGACATCACAAAAAATTGGATGATGTGTAACGATGATTTCAATGAGCGATGGCCCGGCTCTGTGGATGAAGTACGCATCTCCGCCACCAACCGGCCGCAAGGATGGTTGAGAGCTTCATACAACTCCATGCGAGACAGTTTCAATGCATACGGATCGGAAGAAGCCCGACCCCCCTCCAACCAATCCCCTTCCACCCCTTCCTCCCTCTCGCAAACCCCTGGCGCCGAGGGTGCGACCACGGTAGACAATACGCCCTCAATGTCCTTCACGATCTCTGATCCTAATGCTGGTGATACGGTAGGATATCAAATGCAGATTGACGACAATTCCAATTTCTCTTCGCCCACGATTGATTACACCTGGCCGGGCGCTCCCACTAACCCTAACACTGTCACATACGATGTCTCGCCCGCGCTTGCGAACGGCACCTACTACTGGAGAGTGCGCGCGCGGGACGGCGCAGGCTTGACTTCTTCCTGGGCGACTGATTCCAATGGATTCCAGGGCACCGGCGCCGACTTCACCGTGAACGCCGTGGCAGCTAACTTTTCTCTGAATAACAACGGCCCGGTCACGGTGACGCAGGGAGGGGCGGCGCAAAATGTCACACTCACGGTCACGGCCTCCGGAGGATTTACAACCAATGTGGATCTGTCGCATACCTGCGCCTCGTCCAATCTGTCCTGCTCCTGGCCTTCAGGCTCTTCCTGCAATCCGGGCGGCTCGTCCTGCACCCGCACCCTTTCCATTGGGCCCGGCACGGCCTCGACAGGAGCCAAAACCGTGACCGTCACCGGGACGGCGCCGGGGTACGGCAACCAAACGACCGATGTGGGAGTTACCGTGAACCCGCCTGCCAACCAATCCCCTTCCACCCCTTCCTCCCTCTCGCAAACCCCTGGCGCCGAGGGTGCGACCACGGTAGACAATACGCCCTCAATGTCCTTCACGATCTCTGATCCTAATGCTGGTGATACGGTAGGATATCAAATGCAGATTGACGACAATTCCAATTTCTCTTCGCCCACGATTGATTACACCTGGCCGGGCGCTCCCACTAACCCTAACACTGTCACATACGATGTCTCGCCCGCGCTTGCGAACGGCACCTACTACTGGAGAGTGCGCGCGCGGGACGGTGCCGGACTTACCTCTTCCTGGGCGACTGATTCCAATGGATTCCAGGGCACGGGGGCGGACTTTGCCGTGAACATCACGCCGGGGAATTATTCAGTAACGCTCACGGCGACGGACAACGACGGCCTTCCCTCCACGCCGCGACAATACGCTGTCAACCTTTCCGCCGCCCCCTCCTGCAGCAGTCTCTTTACGCTCACCAATGTGACCACGACCAAATGCAACGAAGTGGGACTCACCTGGACCGCGGCCCGCGCCGCCACCTCCTATACCATCTACCGCAGCAGCGACGGCGGCGGTAGCTGGACCCCTGTACAGGCAAATGTCGCGACACTCTTCACCTATGACGCCGTGGCGCAAAACAGCGCATATCAATATTATATCGTAGCACACCTGCCCTCCGGCACGACCTTGAGCACTTCCACCGCCTCGCCCGCCTGCACCGGCACATGGTCAGGTGCAGGACCTGTCGCGCGCTGTACGCTCCCCGCCGCCACCGGCTCCTGCGCGCCGCCCATCACGCCGCTCCCCGCCACATCCGCCTGCGGCGTCATTACCCCCACGTGGTCTGCGCAGGCGGGAGCGCTGAATTATCGCGTCTGGCGCGCAATCGGTGCGGACAACTTTGCCGCTGCCGAAGCCGCAGGCCCCCTTGCTACCGTGCCGAGTTCGCAGCTCGCCTACGAGGACCGCGACATCGTGCCGGACGTGGACTATTACTACTATGTGTCCGACGAAAAAGACCCGGCGTCTCCCTCATCCGCCACGCACTCCAAATCCTCCTGTTTCCGCGGTTCGCGCTGGCAGGAGAGGTAGTGAAAAATCCAAATGACAACTTTCAAAGTTCAAAATCCATCCTTCGACAAGCTCAGAATGACAATGTCATGGTGAGCCTGTCGAACCATGACATTGGGATTTAGGATTTTATTTGACATTTGAAATTTGAACTTTGAGCTTATCAAACATGAGAACGAAGAAACTCTCGCACAGCGGTTTCACGCTGATAGAGGCGTTCTTCACTATGTTCATTATCACGCTCTTCACCTCGCTTGCCGCCGGCTATGTCCAGCGCGTGCGGCAGGAAGCGCGGGACGTGAAGCGCCTCGCCGACCTTCGGCAAGTGAGCGCAGCGCTTACCCTCTTCGAGCACCAGCGCGGCAATTATCCACTCGGCACACACGTGCTCCTCGGCGCGCCCGAGGCCTCCGCCCTTGACCATCGCGGGTGGGTGAGCGCGCCCGAAGATCCTGCATATCTCACCCGCCTCGAACCCGATCCCCTTGCCGCTGCGACGCTCCCCTGCGTCAAAAACGTACCCCAGCCCTGCGCGTACAATTATTCGTCCGCTGATGGAGGCGACTATTCTATCCGCTTCTATCTCGAACACGGGGTCGCGCCTCTCTCCGCGCCGGGGACGTACCAACTTACCTCGCAAGGCTATCGGCCCTAAAAACCCACATATGCAAAACCACGGCGCGATGGCCGTGGTTTCGGATGTGTTGCCAGTACCCAATGTCTGCGCGGCTCTCTTGCGGCAGCATAGTGACAAGAGACTCGCACTCCTCATGACGCTGATTTAGTTAGTTTACCCATCAACTTTCCTTCCAAACGCTTCACACTATCGCTCGCATTGACGCGCGTCTCGTTCATTTTGTCGCTGAATAATGAGTCATCCAGCGTCATCCTCGCGAAAAAACTTTTGCTGTATTGTTCATTATATGTTTTGTCCACTTTATTAGCGAGGTGAAGAGCGGCTCCGAGATCCCCACTGTTTTCATAATAATATTGCGCCCACTCATATAAGTTCGCTTTAGTGAACATTTTTCCTCCTTCTTTATCCGTCCGTGGAGTTAACTCTATTTCTTCAGCTTGCGTTACGGCCGCGCACGCTAACTCATTGAACGCTTCCTTAACTTTCTCTAGTACATTGACAATTTAATTATGCAATATATACTGGAGAGAGTATTCTTTACTCTCCACGCTATGCGCTCCCTGCCATTCAAGCTCACACCAAAAGAAGTATCGTTCTTACGGTCGTTCAAAAAGGAGCAGCGAGGCGTGCGCGCGCTCAATCGCGCGAACACCCTGCTCCTCCTCAACCGCGGCAAGAAGGAAACGAAGATCGCCGAGTTCCTGGGCACCGATTTCACGACCGTGTGGCGGACGAAGAAGAAATATCTTGATCATGGCCTGGAACGTGCGCTCGCCGAGCGCCCGCGCTCCGGCCAGCCCAGGAAGTATACTGTCCGGCACGAAACCGAACTGGTGGCCCACGCCTGCTCGAGCCCTCCGGAAGGGAGGAAACGATGGACGCTGGAGCTGTTGAGCGAGAAGATGCAGCAGTGCGTGAAGGGCTGCCGGACGATGAACCGCGAATCGATCCGCCTCATGTTAAAAAAAACCAATGTAAGCCTTGGTTGAGGAAGATGTGGTGTGTGGGCAAGATCACCGCCGTCTACCGGGACCGGATGTACGACCTTCTCGGCCTGTACGCAGAGGAATATGATCCGAAA
>Ga0156154_110_pt1 | contig 8093 bp, 10 predicted proteins | sample RifCSPlowO2_02_FD_107807 | JGI IMG/M metagenome (GOLD analysis project Ga0156154, IMG submission 107807) | Candidatus Uhrbacteria bacterium RIFCSPLOWO2_02_FULL_54_37
TGTTTTTTTGTTTCTTCCCGATCCCGTCAAAGGGCTCGGTCGGGGATGATAGTTTAGGAAGTATGGAACGAAGTTTATCTCTTGAGACTACGCAAAAAGTCGGCCAGGCGGTAGCGCTGAAAGGCTGGATACACGCGCGGCGTAGCCACGGTAAGATCGTGTTTTTCGACCTGCGCGACCGGGGAGGATTGGTTCAGGTAGTGTGCGTGCCGAAAGAGTTGGACCCGAATTCCGTTGAAGCGGTCAAAGCAATACGCCCTGAATGGGTAGTTGAAATTGAGGGGGTGGTGCAGGAACGGCAGGAGAAAGACGTCAATCCGAATCAGCCGGCGGGGAAAATTGAGATACTCGCGAAGCGCGTTGCCGTATTGAACGAGGCTAAAACGCCGCCGTTTGAGATTGATAAAAACACGCGGGGTATTAATGAAGAGCTGCGGTTGAAATATCGTTATCTTGATTTGCGCAGCGAGCGCATGCAGAAGAACATCAGAATGCGCGATCGCGTCATCAGCTTCTTCCGCTCGTACATGCACGCGGCCGGATTCGTCGAAATAGAAACCCCTATTCTCATGAAAGGAACGCCTGAAGGCGCGCGCGAATATGTGGTGCCGTCCCGCGTCTATAAAGGAAAGTTTTACGTCCTACCGCAGTCGCCCCAACAATTTAAACAGCTTTCTATGGTTGCGGGATTTGAGCGGTATTTCCAGATCGCGCGCTGTTTCCGCGACGAAGACCAGCGCGGCGACCGCCAGCCGGAGTTCACGCAGCTTGATTTCGAGATGTCGTTTGTCGAGCGCGAAGACGTGCTTGCCTACACCGAGGAGATGTTCAAGGAGCTGGTGCAGAAATTATTCCCCGAAAAGAAATTAAGCGCCGATCCGTTTCCGCGCCTTACGTATGCGGAGGCCATGAAACAATACGGCACCGACAAGCCTGATTTGCGCAAAGACAAAAATAATCCCGACGAGCTGGCGTTTGCGTGGGTGGTTGATTTTCCGATGTTCGAAAAATTGGAGGACGGCTCGGTGCAAGCGATGCACCATCCGTTCTGCTCCATCCATCCGGACGACATGGATAAACTTGAGAGCGATATTTTCAGCGTACGCGCGAATGCGTATGATTTGGTATTGAACGGTTTTGAGCTCTCCAGCGGCAGTATCAGGATTCATCAGCGAGAACTGCAGAATAAAATTTTCCAGCTGCTTGGGCTTCCCGATGAGGAAATCAATGAGCGATTTGGGCACATGCTCGAGGCTTTCGAATACGGCGCACCTCCCCACGGCGGATTCGCGCCCGGTATTGACCGCATCTGCATGCTGCTCGCGGGAGAGCCCAACATCCGCGAGGTGATCGCCTTCCCGAAGACCGGCGATGCGCGGGATGTCATGATGGGCGCGCCGTCCGAGGCGAGCAAGAAGCAATTGGACGAACTGGGCATTACTATAAAGAAATGACGACACGCGTGTGGCTGCGCATAACAGGCGGTGCCGTACTGGCGATCAGTGCGGCATTTGCATTTGAAGCATTCCGGCGGTGGGGGAGTCTCCACACGGTTTCTTCCCCCGTGTTGACGATTGCGCTTGCATATGGATTGCCGCTCATACCGCTCGCGGCTGCAATCATTGTGCTGTTCCCTCTTACACGTGCCGAAGGATCCCCCCGCTGGATTTCCCGCGCAATCCTGTTCTTTTGCGGTGCGGCCGCGGGCATATTTTTGTTCTCCGGCATCAGCTCGCATATTGTGTTATCACTATTGTCGGGGTAGGTCTTGACTGAGCAACGCAAGTGAGTATACTCAATTTATATGGGAATGACCTACGTACACATGAAGATGGGCCGTTCGGGCAACGGTACGCAGATGCGCACCCTCAAGTTTCTTGTTGACTCAGGGGCGCTCTACACCGTGGCGCCTGCTAAGACGCTTAAAAGTCTGGGAGTGAAACCTCATTCAACGCGCGTATTTACGCTTGCGAACGGCGAAACCATTAAGCGAAACGTGGGAGATGCGCTGTTTTCCTATCAAGGTCAGAAAGGGTCGTCGCCGGTTATCTTCGGCGAAGCGGGCGATAGCAGTCTTCTCGGCACGGTGACGCTTGAGACGCTCGGCTTTATCCTCGATCCTCTGGCGCGGGAGCTCAAAACCTTGCCTATGACCTTGGTGGGGCTGCGGTAGTGAGCGTAGCGTTTTTGGGCGCTCATTGCGGTATGGTATAGTAGAGGCGCATTATGCGTCTTTCTTTATTGCAAAAATTCATAGTAAGGAGCGTGTATGAGAGCCGCATGAAGCGGTCCCCGAGGGATACGTTTGTACAATTTTACCGGCAAGGCAACACACCCCCGCGCCCCTCTCAAGAGGGGATCGTGAATACGATAACCAAGAGCATTGAACGGTTGATAGAACGAGAGTTGATGGTAGGGTACGGCGTAAGGACTTCCCGTAAATGGTACATCCACGAAGTGAAGCTAACGGCGGAGGGAAGAAAGCAAGCGAAGAAGTTGAGGGGAGAACAGCAACAACTGCCGTTGAAAAACCCTAAACCCTAAACTCTAAATCCTAAACAAGGCTTAAATGAGCGAAGCGCTAAACAAGCGAAAGTACGATTTGGATGAGAGAACTTTTTTGTTTGCGAAACGCGTAAATGAATATGTAGAGAGGTTGCCAAAAACTATAAGCAATATTGAAAACGGGAAGCAGTTGGTTCGTTCGGGAGGATCAGTAGGAGCGAATTACATCGAGGCGAGTGAGGCGTTCAGTGAGAAGGACTTTTATTTGCGAATCAAGATTTGTAGGAAGGAGGCGAAGGAAAGCAGGTACTGGTTTCAATTAGCCCTAGACCTGATGACCAGAAAGAAAAGGAGTATTTGGTTAATGAGGCAGGAGAACTCATGAAGATATTTGGATCAATCGTGACCAATGCGTGTTGATTTCGAAAATTGAATGTGGGTTTGTTTAGAGTTTAGAATTTAGAGTTTAACATAATAATATGTCCATACCCAAAAAACTTCTCAATTACTTACAGCAGAAAAAAGCGGAGTACGAGTTCGTGCCGCACAAGACCGTGTTTACGGCGTTTGACCTGGCGCAAACTTTGCATCGAAAGTCGAAGGAGGTAGTTAAGACGCTCGTCGTGAAGCTGAACGGCAAAGAGCCGGTGGTAGTGATGCTCACTGCCGATAAGAATCTGGATAAGAAAAAATTTTTAAACGTCGTGAATGCGTGGATGATGCATAAAAAAGCGCCGCCCGAGGCACTAGAGTTAAAAGAAAAAATCCGCGGGCGGGCGCGCACGCTGGAATTCGCCAATGAGAAATGGTTGCGAGAAAAAGTGATGGGCAAGCCCGGCGCTACGCCGTCGTTTGGCAGCCTCCTCAAGATGCCGCTGTTTGTTGATAAGCAAGTACTGACACTGAAAACTTTGTTGATTAATTCAGGGGGTTATGAGACGTCCATTAAAATGAGCGTTGCCGAATTTAAGAAATTAGAAAGGTGCGTGGAAGGAAGATTCAGCGCTTTGCGCAAGTAAAACACAATTGTCATTCCCGCCCCGTATGCCGCTACGGGGCAGGCTCCAGCGGGAATCCAGAAGAAAACAAAAAATCGCACCGGTTTTTCTGTTTCTGTGTCTGGATCCTCGATCTCGGCCCGCCTTGCCGGCGAGGCAGGTCGGGGATGACAGTAAAGGATTGAAAATATTTCATGTCACGTGAACCATTAGTAAGTTTGAAACTCGACAAATTCGAAGGCCCGCTTGATTTGTTATTGCAATTGATTGACCAGGAAAAGCTGCCCATAACCGAAGTGGCCATCGGACAGGTGACGGAGCAGTACTTGCAGGCCTTGCGGACGATCGAAGGAGGAATGCATCCGGAAATCCTTGCCGATTTTCTCGTGATGGCGGCGCGACTGCTGTATCTCAAATCGAGGGCACTGTTTCCGCGCATGGGCCTTGATGCGGAAGAGGAGGGAGTGGCGCTGGAAGACCAATTGCGGCTGTATCAGAAGTTCGTTGAGGCTTCGAAAGTAATCGAGAAAATTTTTCACCACCGGCAGTATTCATTTGCGCGGGAGAAGCTCGGCGGGCTTGGTCAGCCGGAACATGGCGAAGGCGGGCAGGCCGAGGCGATCTTTGCTCCTCCGCACCATCTCAAGCCCGAGCGGATGCGTGCGATCATGCTCGCGGTGCTCAAGGGGCTCGAGCCGATAGTCGCGATCCCCAAGACGGTGATTGCGCGGACGCTGTCTCTGCGCGATACTATCCGCAGGATTGAAAAGCTGCTCGCGCTGCAGGGAAGCATGCGGTTTGGCACGCTCCTGCACGGCGCAGGAAGCCGTACGGAAGTGGTGGTAACATTCTTGGCGCTCTTGGAACTCGTGAAGCAGAGAACGGTGGCGATAAAGCAGGAGGTGATGTTTGAGGAAATGACGATTACGAGAATGACAAATGACAAAGTCCAAAATTTTTGAAATTGGGATTTTGGATTTCATTTGGCATTTGAACTTTGAGCTTTGAACTTATGCAATGTTATGCCCTTATTATCTCAAATTGAATCCCTTTTATTTATCTCAAACCGCCCGTTGACCGCGCGGCGGCTGGCGGAATTGGTTGAAGCAAAAGAAGACGAGGCGGTGAAGGCGCTGGAGGAATTGCGCGCGCAGACCAATACCGACGGCAGAGGAGTGCAGCTGGTGAAGGTGGGGAATTCGTACCAGTTCGCCACGCGCGGCGAACATGCAAAATTGGTCGCGTCGTTTGTGAAAGAAGAGCTGGTGGGCGAGATGACCAAGCCGCAGCTGGAGACGCTCACCATTGTCGCCTACCGCGGGCCGGTGTCGAAAACCGAGCTGGAGCAAATTCGCGGGGTCAATTGCAGTTTGATTTTGCGGAATTTAATGATTCGGGGATTGGTGGAGGAAGTTGAGAGTAATGTACCGACAGGTCGCGACCTGTCGGTACAGAATGGATTGGGTGCTTTGGTGCGGAGATATCAGGTGACGCATGAGTTTGTGCGGCATTTGGGGCTGTCGGGGGTGGAGGCATTGCCGGATTATGCGCCGCTGTCGAAGCATGAGCTGTTGGAGGAGGTGGCCAAAATAGCCAGCGCGAATGCGTCTGCGATGCATGCCGCCGCGCAGGACGAGGGCGGAGAATTATCGGCCGGGCAAACTGAGGGAAAAGCCGTGTGATCGCGTTTCTATGAAAGAAATCATCGGGTTGCTTATTACGCTTTCTTCATTACTGGTGGGATCGCGCGGGGGCGGGGACGGCGGCGAATATTCATGGCGCGCGGAGGAGGCGGGCGAGAGGGAAGCGGCGGCAGGCCGCGGGCAGACAGAAGGCGACGCCGTGCCGGCGCAGCTGCCGGAGGTGAGGAGAATCCCCGAACGCGTGCCCGGGGTTGTGCGGCCGATGGTGGATGCCGAAGGCACGCTGGTGCTCGACGCGGGCACCGGGCGCGTGCTGTATGCGGAACGGAGCGATACCGTGCGGCCGCTGGCGTCGCTCACCAAGCTCATGACGGCGCTCGTGGCGCGCGCCACGCTGGCCGATCTGGAGGCGCGCGTGACGATCGTGCGGGAGGACTATGCAGGGAACGGCCGTACCTATATGTATGCGGGAGACGTGGTCACGGTGCGCGACCTTTTCTTTCTTGCGCTGGTCAGTTCGTCGAATGACGCGGCCGCAGCGCTTGCGCGCGCGACCGGGCGCACCCACTCGCAGTTCGTCGCGGCCATGAACGAGAAGGCGAAGGGCCTGCGGCTTACGCGGACGCGCTTCACCGATCCCACGGGCCTCGACGCGGGCAACGTGTCCACGGCGCAAGAGGCGGCGCGCATCTTGCAGACGGCGCTCGCCGATCCGGTATTGCGGGAGATTTTATCAACGGAAGAGTATCGCTTCACCACGGAGAACGATACGCGCGCGCGTACGGCCGTATCCACCAACCGCCTTCTGGGAGCCTCTGCCTTTGACATTATTGGCGGCAAGACTGGCTATATTGACGAATCAGGGTATAATTTTGCAGTCGAGGTGGCGGGAATGCGGAATGAGCTGCTGACTATCGTGGTATTGGGAGCAAAGAGCGAGGAGGCGCGGTTTGCGATTGTGAAAGATTTGGTGGCGTGGGCGGAGCGGGCGTGGAAATTTTGACAGTTCGTAAAGTACTTAAAGTCCATAAGGTCGTAAAGTTCGTGCTCGATTGACTTGATGGACTTGAGAGACTTGATGGACTCTTGACTTCACATGAAATATCTCGTCGCCAATTGGAAAATGAAGCTCACGATCGCGGAGAGCGTTGATTTGGCGCGGCACGCGCGGGAATGGTATGAGGCTTCGGCGCACCCTCCGTTTGCGCTCATTATTTGCCCATCGCCGTGCGCGATCCCCGCGGTCGCGGATGCGTTGAAAGGGAGTACGATAGGCCTGGGCGCGCAGGACGTGGCGGAAGAGGAGCGCGCATCGCTCACCGGCGCGACGTCGCCGCTGCATTTGAAGGAATTGGGCGTGCACACGGTCATCGTGGGGCACTCTGAACGGCGCGCAAAGTATGGCGAGACCGATGCGCTCGTGGGCAAGAAAGCTGCGATGGCCATTGCCGCGGGGTTGCAGGCTATTCTGTGCGTGGGAGAGACTGAAGCGGAGCGCGCGGCAGGGCAGGCGGAAGAGGTCGTGCGGCGGCAGGTGAGATTGGCGCTCTCGCAGATCTCTTCGCTTCCGCGCACGTCCGCGTTGAGACATGAGGACGACAATACCCCTCATGCACTTATTGCGTATGAGCCGGTATGGACGATCGGCACGGGGACTCCCGTGACTATCGCTGATGCGCATGCGCAGGCTGCCGTAATCCGCGACGAACTTCGCGCAGTCAGACAAGGAGAAGGGGCGGCCGTGCCTCTGCTCTACGGCGGCAGCGTGGATCAAAGGAATGTCGCGTCGTTCACCGTTGATCCGCTTGCCGGCACCTTGGTGGGCACGGCGAGCCAGACGCGCGAAGGGCTCCAGGGGCTTGTCGAAGCGCTCAAAAACGTATACCATTGACAGTCGTCACCTCTATGTGGTTATTTATTGCAGCATGCGCGGTATTTCTCGCTTCCCTTGGCGGCATGATCGTCATGGCAGTGCGGAAATTTCCCGTACTCGCGTCGCTCAACGTGCATGATGAGGGCGAGGCGCGTGAGGGGGGCGTGCGGGCGGCGATTCTGGAACAGCGCCTGCGCAGGGAATTTTTCGCATCGCTCGCGTCGTTGCGCACGCGGCTGACGCCCCTGTTCGGATGGTTGAAGGCGCGCGCACAGCGCATCCGGGCGTGGGCTGTCGCGCTGGAGGCGCGCTATCAACGGACGCTCGAAGAAGAGCGCGCGCGAGTGTTCCCCGAGGCGGCGAAATCGCCGGACCAGCTCATCGGCGAAGCGGCGGCGCTCATGGAGAAAGGGGATATGCCTGCGGCGGAAGCGGTGCTGCTCAAAGTGGTGGCGCTCGCGCCCCGTTCGGCGACCGCCTTCAAGATGCTGGCGCGCTTGTATACATTGAAGCGGGAGTACGATCATGTGCGCGAGGTGGACGAGTTTCTCCTGAAGCTCGATCCGCATCAGGCGGACGTGTATGCCGATCTGGGCGCTGCCCTGGTCGCGCTCGGCGATCCGCTGCTTGCGCTCGACGCGGTGGAGAAGGCCGTTGCCATTGAGGAGGGGAATCCCAAATATCTCGATCAGCTCATCGACTTGGCCATTCTCCTCAAGCGCCGCACGCTTGCGCAGGAGATCTTGCAGCTGCTGGAGGAAGCGAATCCGGAGAACGAAAAAATTCCGGTATTCGCGGAGCGCATCCACGAATTGCCGAGAGCGTGAACAGTTTTTCAGTTTGTCGGTTTTCGGTTTCCGAATCATTCGCCGTTGTAGCTCCCGCCTCTTGCTGCGCCGCCTATGCCTTCGCTTCGCTGCGGTTCAGAGGCACCGGCATACTCGGCGGGCAAGCAGTCGGTCATGTCATTTCGCACTTTGAAATAACAAAAATCAAAAAATTAAGCATCAGTTCGCCGTTGTAGCTCAGCTGGCAGAGCAACTCCATGGTAAGGAGTAGGTCCGCGGTTCGATT
>Ga0156154_155_pt1 | contig 5944 bp, 8 predicted proteins | sample RifCSPlowO2_02_FD_107807 | JGI IMG/M metagenome (GOLD analysis project Ga0156154, IMG submission 107807) | Candidatus Uhrbacteria bacterium RIFCSPLOWO2_02_FULL_54_37
CATTTTTTCTACCATGGCGGCCGCCGTACCTAGCGATTCGATGCGCGCCTGACTCGCTTCTTTGTTGTTCTCATCGGCCATCAGCCGGTCTCGCAGGTTCATGAGTTCGCGCGGGGTGGCGATCGCGCGGATGGCTTCTACGAGCCGGCGGGCTTTTGTACTTTCCTGGTCAGTCAGCACCGCGTCCATATCTTCGTTCCCGCGCTTTTCCATGGCACCGGCGAACATGTCTAAAACTTCGTAGAGTTTCGTGCGTTCTCCTTCGCTCATTTCATTCTTTCCCCCGCCTCCTGTTGCGATGTTTTTGAGCGCTTCGAGGGTAGTTTTGGTAAATTCGGATATTTTTTTACCAACGGCAGTCAAGCGGTCAAGCGTGCTTCGTTTTTCGCCTGCATCCGCATCCTGCGTTTTTTCGACCCTGATCACAAGCCTCGTATTTTGTTGAAGCGCTTCTTTATGCCTATTTGTAATCTTATTCTCGACGTTATTCGCTACTTGATCAAAATCAAGATCGGCAATTTCGGGATTGTCTTCAGATGTCATTACGGCCTCGACATCGGCATGACCGAAATCCGTTTTTTTTGTATATTTTGTATATTCTGAATTCATGCATACAGTATAGCATATGCTGTTTTCCACGGGGAGCATGTTGTGATTTTGACAAATGCAACTAGTTTGGTAACGTATTGATATGGCATACTAATGCTATCTTGTTTTCTTTATGAATGAATTCTCAAAAGATAATCTCACCGCTTTTATTATCAAAGAAACTCTGCCGACCGTTGATGATTTTTACCTTTGCGCCGCAAGATGCAAGACTATAGATGAGTCTACGAAAGAAACATGCGGCTTGCAGTGCACTAAGAAAGACGGACATGGCGATGATGGACATATGTGCATGCAAGGGCACACGTGGTAGTCGAATACATGCATGTGCGTTTATGACTCCGGCGTTAAAAAGCCGGGGCATTCATTTTGCGGAATGTAATGTTGAGAGAGAGTTGAAAAAAGACAGGATTTCCATTAGGATAAAGGCATGACCAAGGAACTCGAAAAAAGCCTGGAGGTGCTTCGGCGGCAGAAGCCGTATCTGCATGAAGCTTATGGCGTGAATGCGATAGGCGTGTTTGGATCGTTTGCGCGGGGAAAGCAGGATCAGAGAAGGAAGAGGAGTGACATTGATATCATGGTTGAGCTCGATGAGCGCGCGCATGTGGGGTTTTTCAAGTTTTTCGAATTGGAGGAATACTTGCGAAGAAGGCTCAGACGAAAGGTGGATTTGGTGACCAAAGACGCCATTAAACCTGCGACTGAAAAAAATATTTTTAAGGACATGATTTATGTCTGACAGGAGCCAGGAACTGTATCGTCAGGACATACTCGATGCGATCAATCGGATCACCCGCTATGTCAAGGGCATGAGCTATGAGCAGTTTCGATCGGATGAGAAGACCGTTGACGCCGTCGTGCGCAATATTGAGATCATCGGAGAGGCAACAAGAAATATCCGCGAGGAGACCAAGCGGTCATATTCTCATGCGCCGTGGCAGAAGGCGGTCAGCATGAGAAATAGGATCAGTCACGGTTACTTCGGCGTGTCGTTGCAGGTCGTGTGGGAAACGGCGCGGGATGATCTGTCGGAGTATAAGCGATTGATTGCGGAGGTAAAGATATGAAAGAAACAGAGAATAACCTCATGGATAAAATTGTGTCTCTCGCCAAAAGGCGGGGGTTTGTGTTTCCCGGGTCGGCGATTTACGGGGGACTCGCGAACTCATGGGATTACGGGCCGCTAGGAACGGAGCTCAAGAATAATATCCGCGACTGGTGGTGGAAGCGCTTCGTGCAGCAGCGCGGCGACATGGTGGGACTGGACGCCGCCATTATCATGAATCCGGAAGCGTGGAAAGCCTCGGGCCATGTCGCGAATTTCAAAGACGCCATGGTGGACTGCAAGCAATGCCGCGCGCGGCATCGCGCCGATCATTTGATCGAGGCGGCAGTACCGGGTGTCAAGGTGGAAGGACTGCCGGTGGAAGAATTGAGCAAGCTCATTCAGGAGCACGCGGTTGCCTGCCCGCAGTGCGGCGCCAAAGGCACATTCACTGACGCGCGCACCTTTAGCCTTCTCTTTCAGACGTCGATTGGCTCGGTGGAAGGAGACACGAACACTGCCTATCTGCGCGGCGAAATCGCGCAGGCGATGTTCGTGAATTTCAAAAACGTCCTGGATACGACGCGTGTGCGCCTGCCTTTCGGCATCGCGTCAGTCGGCAAGGCGTTTCGTAACGAAATCACGCCGGGGAATTTCATTTTCCGCACGCTGGAATTTGATTTGATGGAATTTGAGTATTTCATTCCTCCGCCTGGTAGTGACAGGTCGCGACCTGTCACTACGGGAGATCGCGGTTGGGAGCAATGGTTCGAGTACTGGTTACATGAACAAAAAGCGTGGCTGGCAGAGATGGGATTTGATGCGGCGCATACGCGCGTGCGGGAACATACGAAAGAAGAACTCTCCCATTATTCAAAGCGCACCGCGGATATCGAATATCAGACGCCGTTTGGGTGGAAAGAAATGTTCGGGCTTGCGTACCGCACCGATTTCGATTTGAAAAATCACATGGAGAAGAGCGGGCAAGATCTTCGCTACACCGATCCGGAAACCCAGGAGCGCTTCATCCCGCACGTGATCGAGCCGACCTTTGGGCTTACGCGCCTGGTGCTGATGACGCTGCTGGAGTCGTATCGCGAGGAAGGCGCAGGGAAAGAAAAAAGAGTTTATCTGAAGCTGCACCCGCGCCTCGCCCCGTATAAAGCGGCGGTGTTTCCCTTGCTCAAGAATAAGCCCGAATTGATGGAGAAAGCGCGGGGGGTGTATCAGGACTTATTGAAATCATTCCCGACCGCGTGGGACGAGCGCGGCAATATCGGCAAGCGCTACTATGCGCAAGACGAAATCGGCACGCCGTACTGCATCACGGTGGATTTCCAGACGCTGGATGACGACACGGTTACGATACGGGATCGCGATACAGCGGAACAGGAGAGGATTCCCATTCCCATTGGCGAGATAGAGGATTTTTTGGAAGAAAAATTGAGGAGATAAAGTAGCGATGAGATTTTGACAGCGTATGCGTATGTTCAGTATGATAGCTGCATGAATATCATGTTCTCCCGCATTGCCGAACAATTCGGGCTCACGCTTATCATCCAGTTCGGATCGACAGTGAAGGGCTCCCGCGGGCCTATGAGCGACGTGGACGTGTTCATGCATGGATCGCGCGAGCTGGCGCCGGAAGAGGAAGCAGGCCTGCGCGCCGCGCTTGCAGAGGCGCTTGCCGCCGCCGAGGAGAGGATTGATCCGGTATTTCTTCGTCGCGCGAACGCGCTTCTCGCGTACGAGGCGCTCTGGCACGGGAAGCTCCTGTGGGGCGATGTGGAAACGCTCCATGAATTGCAGGTGCGCGCGTGGAAGCGGCTCCAGGAAGAGCGGAAGTTCGCCGGCCGGCGCCGCGCGTTCATTCAAGCAGCCATACGGCAACCCTCTCCCGCGGTATGACCAACCATGAGACATCGATGATTGATCTCAAGCTCACCGAGCTGTTGAGATTTGCGCAGGAACTCGAACAGTGCACCGCCGCGCCGTACGAAGAATTCATCATTGATTTCCGCAACACCCGCACTGCCGAGCGGGATCTGGAGCTGACCGTCGAACTCTCTTCCGACATCATCACCCATCTTCTCATTCATAAAAATCTTCCTCCCCCGCAATCATACCGCGACGCATATCTTCGCGCCGCGCAGGCGGGCATACTCCCCGTTGCTCTTGCGGAAAGATTGGTGCAGCTTTCCTCGTTGCGCAATCGCATTGTCCATGAGTACGACGCGGCCTACGACCCTCGCCGCGCCTACGAAGGGTTCCGCTCCGCTCCCCCGGCATTGAGGGATTTTGCGGGAGCCATTTCCCGCGCCATCGCCCTTCGCACTGATGCGCCGTAACGATGCGGGATCGGGACGCCATGGCGCAGGGGAGGGTGAAGATTGGGGAGGTAATGATTAAAGATAAGGAAGTATGGGGGGTGATCTCCTGAGCTTACTTATCAACACCTATTATCAACTGAATAATAATGCATTATGCCTTTTATTGAAGGATCTCAATCATCGAATAAACCAAATGAATCATCCGTGGGTGATGATATAAAGACGAGGCTGGTGATCGCGCGGGCCGAGTTGGATCACGCTTTTCTGGATAAATCAATCAACGGTCAGAAGTACCAAGAAATTAAAAAAATATTTGGCGAACTGGTGGAGAGTGGATATAGCGGAGAAATGGCGAAAGTAGTGGAAAAATATCTTAAGGAAGTGAATATTATACTGTGATGCGGATTACAGAAAAGTGCGCGGCGTGAGGGACGAGGGCGACTGCTTCGTGCGGCTTGCCGACGCAATGGCAGGTTTTATCCGCGGCGCGCTCGAAGGCCAGCCTTATATCACGACGCTCTTCCCGCAAGCGAAAGAACGAGGATTCATCCGCGAAAAAGCCCGGGGTCAGATGAAAATGACTCCGGACTTTTAAAATTCAAAAGAGAAAGAGCTGCTCACCGCGCCGAAGGCCCTCTTGAAGGACAAGAGGAACGCGGTGAGCCGTTGCTGATTTACTTCATCAGCAACATCTTCTTAGTAACACTGGTATTGTTTGTTTGTAATTTATCGTATCGGAATTTCAATCTTTCCGCTCAAATATAAAAAGTCATCACCGAGGATGCGACGACACTTGCGCCGTTCCCGAAAGTATGGTATCGTCGTAGGCGTTATTATTCGGCGGTTGCTTGGCGTTCCCGATTCTTTTTTTGAGAACACTCGGCCACCGCGTCATAAGGAGAAACGAAGTATGTTGAGCAAGAAAAAAAAGGACGGCATTATCAAGAAGTACCGCACGCATGCGAGCGACACGGGGTCCCCTGAAGTGCAGATCGCGGTGCTCTCGGAAGAGATTAAGGAACTCTCCGAGCATTTGAAATCGCATACGCACGATTTCTCCTCGCGCCGGGGACTTTTGCGCAAGGTGAGCCTGCGGCGCAAACTGTTGCGCTACCTCCAGCGCGAGAGCGAAGAGCGCTATGAGGATGTGGCGAAGAAATTGAAACTGAAAAAATTGCCCGCCCAGACCAAGGACGAAGTCCTGGAAGCGTTGGAGGCGGAGGCGGCGCAGGAGGAAGCGGCGCGCGAAGAGGAGAAGCCGGCCGCCGAATAGCGTATACATTGCGTATCATTATTAACCTATCCTTTGGCCATCAGACGTGTGAGCCTCCCTCACTAATCAATAATCATTGATTATTGATTCGCACAATCGCGGGAGCCCCATCGCTTGAAGGTCAGGGGAAGAAAGGATTTTTTCATGGGAACGAGACAATTCACGCATGAGATGGGCGGAAAAACGCTCACCATCGAACACGGGCGGGTGGCCCTTCAGGCCGACGGCGCCGTGACCGTGAGGTACGGCGATACCGTAGTGCTGGCCACCGCGGTGGTATCGGAAAAAGAGCGGGATACGATAGACTATTTTCCCCTGCTCGTTGATTATGACGAGAAACTCTACGCGGCGGGCAAGATCAAAGGATCGCGCTTTATCAAGCGCGAGGGACGGCCGTCCGACGACGCGTTTCTGACCGCCCGCATGGTGGATCGCGCGATCAGGCCTCTCTTCGACAACAGGATGCGCCGCGACGTGCAGGCGTATCTGGCGACTCTTTCGTTTGATCAAGAGAATGATCCTGACATTTTATTGCTGAATGCCGCTTCGGCGGCGCTCGCGATCTCTCCCATTCCGTGGGCAGGGCCGGTGGCGGGCGTGCGCGTGGGGCGGGTAGGCGGCGAATGGGTATTGAACCCCACGTATAAAGCGCGCGAGGAGAGCGATCTTGATGTGGTAGTCACCGGC
>Ga0156154_132_pt1 | contig 4949 bp, 4 predicted proteins | sample RifCSPlowO2_02_FD_107807 | JGI IMG/M metagenome (GOLD analysis project Ga0156154, IMG submission 107807) | Candidatus Uhrbacteria bacterium RIFCSPLOWO2_02_FULL_54_37
GGAATCGGACCCAGAACCTTGGGCTTAAGAGGCCCCTGCTCTACCAATTGAGCTAGCGACCCATGTCGCATAGTATTGATTAATTCCATTTGCCCCCGAGAGGAGTCGAACCTCTAATGACAGGTCCGAAGCCTGTTGTGATATCCATTTCACCACAGGGGCATGAAATTATCAAACCACATGACAGCGGCAGTAGTGTATAGTATTGGTAAATAAAAATCAAACCGCTTTGCACTGGTTTGTAATACATCCATCGTGGAAGAGCATGTCGTCAAATAGGCCGGATATACACCCGCTTGAGCTCTTCTTCCGCTTTGTGGCGGTGCGTAGATTCGGCTTCGACAATGGCGCCGGCGATCTGGCGCGCGACGATTTCCAAGAGTATGACGTTGTTCAGATTGAATTCGTCTTCTTGCTTATCGAGCATGAGAATGGCGCCAATAGTCTTGCCTTCTTCTTTGATGGGTACGCCCACCATCGAAGAAGTGGCGTAGGGCGTGGAGAGTGCGCGTTCCGGCAGATTATCTTTATGAGCGAGAATGGTCGTGCCGGTCGAGGCGATGAGCCCGAGGACAGGGTCACGGGCTAAGGGGAGGAAATCTGCATCGTCGCCGAAGGGCGAAGCGGCGTAGCCGTGATGCGCGAGGAGCTGAATGCGATCCCGCACCGGCTGAAATGACACAAACAACGAGCGCTTGGCGCGGATAACTTCATGGAGCGCCGCAAGGATTTGTCGTCCCATATCCGGGAGCGGCAGAGTGACCGCGATAATGCGGCCGGTGTGATAGAGGGTGATCAGGCGGTTGTCGGTATGATGCAGGCGTTCGGCGATAGAGCGCAGGAGTCTTTCGAGAAGAATCTGTGCAATGCGAGGATGCGCCTGGCTCAACGCACGATACGAGGTAAAGGAAAGCGTGAGCGCCGAAAGATCGTCGAGCGCCTGGCCGCTCTTGGTGTGGAGCGAACGCTCGTCCGTGAGGGCCTCCTCGCAGCAGAAGTCGCCTCGATGCAGGGTGGCGAAGACTTCCGGCTCGTCGCCAAACTCCTTGTACACCGACAAACGCCCTTCGGTCACGAGGATAAGGGCATCCCTCCTGTCGCCTTGTTCAAACACCACCTTGCCCTTGGGATAGCGCACGGCGGTGAGATGGGCGGCAAGCGCTTCCAAATCCTCTGCGGAAAATCCTTGCGCAAGGGGGAGGGAGCGGAGGGCGGTGAGGATGACGGATTCTGGTTTAAGGTTTTTTGAGGGCATAAATAGATCCATCAAGCCCATCAGGCCGAAAGTCCATCAAGTCGCGAATCAGACTTGAGAGACTTTACGGACTTTAAGGACTTTCAACTTTCAATCCAACATTTGAGGATCGAGCATGTGCGCCACCGCCACCTCCCGGTCAATCATTTTTTCCTTCAAGAGGCGCTTCAGATCCTGATCCATAGTCGTCATGCCGTCCTCCGACGAGGTCTGGATGACCGTTTTGATCTGGGCGATCTTGTTTTCCCTGATAAGATTGGATACGGCGGGCGTATTGATGAGGATTTCCCGCGACGCCGCGCGCCCGCCGCCCTTCTTGGGCAGCAATTGCTGGGAAATGACGCCGCGGAGCGACAGCGACAGCTGGAGCCGGACTTGGGTCTGCTGATACGGCGGGAAGATGTCGATAATGCGGTCCACCGTTTGCGCCGCGTTCAAGGTATGCAGGGTCGCCAAGACCAAGTGGCCGGTTTCCGCCAGCGTGATGGTGGCGGCGACCGTTTCTAAATCCCTCATCTCCCCGACCATGATGACATTGGGGTCCTGTCGCAGCACGTGCTTTAATGCTTCGGCAAAGGAGAGAAAGTCAGTGCCGAGCTGCCGCTGCTTGATGATGGATTTGTCCGAGGCATGGAGGAATTCAATCGGGTCCTCCAGCGTGATGATATGAGCCCGCCGCTCCGCATTAATCAGGTTGACCATGGCAGCGAGCGACGTGGATTTGCCGCAACCGGTGGGGCCGGTGACGAGGATAAGCCCCTGCGGCAGCCGCACCAATTCATAGACCACTTGGGACATCATCAGATCCTCCATTGTGGGGATGCGCGCGGACACCACGCGGGCGGACAATGCAGGATTCCCGCGCTCCACATGCAGGTTTACGCGGAAGCGAGAAATGCCGGCAAGCTCATACGAACAGTCAAACTCTTTCTCCGACATGAAAATCTCCTTCTGGTGCTCGGTGAGCATCGAAGAGATGAGATCGTCGGTCGTTTTGCGGGACAGTAGGGGGAATTCGGTATCCTTGAGCGCGCCGTCAATGCGGATAATGGGAGGCTTGCCCACCACCAGGTGGATGTCGGACGCGCCTTGGTCGACGGCATATTTGAAAATCGTATCAAGGGAGGGAGTCATAGTGAGAATATTAAAATTCAAATGTCAAATTTCAAAAGTAAGGTATAATGGAGTTTACTTCATAATACCACTTATGGATAACGGTGTGCAAAAGTACCGGCTGAAGGGTGCGGCGGACGCGCGCAGACCCTTGCGCATTGCGTACGCACACGAGCTGAATGCCGAACAATTGGACGCCGTGCAGCATGGGGACGGCTACAGCCTGGTGCTCGCCGGCGCAGGTTCGGGGAAAACAAGGACGCTCGTGTATCGCGTCGCCTGGCTGATCGAGCACGGTATCTCTCCCGACCGCGTGCTGCTGCTTACGTTTACCAATAAGGCGGCGGATGAGATGCTCCGGCGGGTGTCGCAGCTGCTTCACGGAGACGTGAAGGGCATGTGGGGAGGCACGTTTCACCATGTGGCGCACCGCATCTTGAGGATGCATGCGGCGCGCGCGGGATTTCAAAACAATTTCCAGATTGTGGACCAGGATGATGCGGTGCGGCTGGTGAAGAGCATTCTTGCTTCATTGCACGGAGGAAAATCTCCCCTCGGGTTTCCCAAGGCGGACGCGCTGCACCGCGTGCTGTCGTATATGCGCAACAGCGGCCGCAGCCTGCATGACGCGCTCGCCGACCAGTTCCCGCAATTCCTCCGGCACGAAGCGCTCTTGGACGCGCTTGACGAAGCGTACCGCGCGCGGCTGCAGGCGATGCAGGCCATGGATTTTGACGGGCTGCTCACCCATTGCGTGCGGCTGCTTGAGGGCCATGCGGATGTGCATGAGTCGCTCGCGCGCCGGTTTCAGTACGTGCTCGTGGACGAATACCAAGACACCAACCACCTGCAGGCGGCGTTCGCGTCGCTCCTTTCCTCGCATCACCGCAATCTCATGGTGGTGGGCGACGATGCGCAGTCGATCTATGCGTTCCGCGCGGCCGACGTGGGCAACATTCTTGATTTTACCCAATTGCACCCGGGGGCCAAGGTATTTCGATTGGAGACCAATTACCGCTCCCGGCCCGAGATTCTGCGTTTGGCAAATGAGAGCATCAGGAATAACGAGGCGCGGTACGAAAAAGAGTTGAAGAGCGCGCGCGAGGGAGCGAAAGCCCTTCCCGTGCTTGCGGAAGCGCCCGACGTGGACGCACAAGCCGGCTATATCATCGAACACATTCAGGCGCGCGCGGACGAGGGAGTGCCGCTGCAGGATATCGCCGTGCTCTTTCGCGCGTCGTTTCAGACGCTGGAGCTGGAGCTGGCGCTTGCCAAGCACGATATTCCCTATATCAAGCGCGGAGGACTCCGGTATTTCGAGCAGGCGCATGTCAAAGACGTGCTCGCCTTCCTGCGGGTGCTGGCGAATCCGCAGGATGAGCTTGCCTGGAAGCGCATGCTTACCCTCTATCCCGGCGTGGGCGAACAGACGGCAGAGGGCGTGTGGCAGCGGGTGCAGGGAAGGGGAGACCAATGGACGCAGGCGTTTTACGACGCCGTCCAGGACCGCACATTTTCGTCGCGGGCGCAGCAGGGGCTTGCCGCGGCACATGACGATGTAGCCGCGCTTCAGGAAAAGAGCGATCCCGGCGCGATGATCGAGGATATCCTTGAGCGCCGGTATCGCGCCTACGCCAAGGAGTTATTCGACGATGCTGAAGAGCGCATTCTTGACTTGGAAACTTTGGCGGCGTTTGCCGCGCGCTACGACGCGCTTCCCGCCCTGCTTGCCGATGCCGCACTGGGAGAAGGGTTCAAGGGGGAGGTGGGGCGCGACGAGCATACAGAAGAAGATTATCTTGTGCTCTCGACCATTCATCAGGCAAAAGGGCTGGAGTGGAAAACGGTGTTTGTCATGGGACTGGTAGACGGTCATTTTCCCAATCAAAAAACGCTCGCGCGGCCGCGCGAGCTCGAGGAAGAGCGGCGATTATTCTATGTCGCAGTCACGCGTGCGAAAGACGAACTGTTCCTGACGTATCCTGAAACGTCATCCCTAGCAATGGGCATGCTCTTGGGCAGGCCGTCTTTGTTTGTGCGCGAGCTGCCGAAGCGGGTCTATCAGCGCGTGATCATTGATGACGGCAGAGGAGGCGGGAGTGAGGATGAGGAAGTGGTGATGTTATGAGTCTCCTTGGTTTGTGAGTCGTGGTAAAGAAATCGTTCCCGCGTTATTTTTTTTAATCGGTGCGAGGATGCAATCCTGATAGGGATATTGAATTTCAAATGAACCAATTGAAGAATCCGAATGAAGAGAGAAGATCTCGTTTGGATTCACTGTATTTTTGAATATATAACCGATTTTTATCCCTTCAAAATCTTGACACTCCACCTTCCAGCATTCTTTCTCAACTAATTGTTCCACAACCCGGATAAGCAAGCAGCTCAAGTAAAGTACTTTTCCTTGAATGGTTTCCTTCTTTCCCACTCGTTGTGCGAGGATAAATTCTACTCCTACCCCAAGCGCGAGCTCTGAAACTTGCTGAAGTCCATACTTACCGATTATTTCCTCGGTCACGTCATTTTCGCCAATAAGCCCCGCTAGTACATTGACAATTTAATTATGGAACATATACTTGAA